>Ga0116189_1000004_pt1 | contig 285494 bp, 238 predicted proteins | sample AD_JPNTR3_MetaG_FD_89895 | JGI IMG/M metagenome (GOLD analysis project Ga0116189, IMG submission 89895) | Active sludge microbial communities of municipal wastewater-treating anaerobic digesters from Japan - AD_JPNTR3_MetaG | ecosystem: Engineered > Bioreactor > Anaerobic > Digestate | place... | reverse complement strand
CAAGATTAGGAAAGACATCCGAACAGAACTATAATGACATATGGTCTAAGATGAACTAATTGAAACAAGAAAAAAAGAGACTCGGGAAGCCGGGTCTTTTTTTATATGAATAAAATATTATTAATGTGAATTTATTATATAATATTTAAGAAATAATTTCATAAATTTAAAATACTGCCTACTGTAACTTAGAAATACGGTATTGCATAATATCCGATGATAATGTATAATTCACTGGAAAATAACACATGTCGGTGAATTTATGTATGTTGCGTTAATCGTTGTACATAAAGTTGAAGCCGGCAGAGGAAAAAACGGAGGATTAATACATGTCAGTTATTTCAATGAAACAACTATTGGAGGCTGGAGTTCATTTCGGTCATCAAACAAGAAGATGGAATCCCAAGATGGCTGAATACATCTTTACCGAAAGAAACGGAATTCACATTATCGATTTACAAAAGACCGTAAAACAAATAGAGAAGGCATATGATTTCGTAAAACAAATAGTTCTTGACGGTGGAGAAGTATTATTTGTGGGAACAAAAAAACAGGCACAAGAGTGTGTTGAAGAAGAAGCAATCAGATGCGGTATGTTCTATATCAACACAAGATGGCTGGGAGGAACTCTGACAAACTATAAGACAATGGAGAAGCGGATTGAGTATCTCAAGAAACTTCATCAGATGGAAGAGGACGGTACATTTGATTCGTTACCGAAGAAAGAAGTAATTAAGCTAAGAGCGGAAATGGAAAAACTGGAAAAAAACTTAGGCGGAATCAAAGATATGCACGGAATTCCCAATGTGCTTTTTGTCGTAGATCCTAAAAAAGAGCGTAATGCTGTATTGGAAGCGAAAAAACTGGATATCCCCGTAGTGGCAATTATAGACACCAATTGCGATCCCGATGAGGTTGATTATGTTATTCCGGGTAATGATGACGCAATAAGAGCCGTTAAACTTATTACAAGTGTAATTGCAAATGCCGTTATTGAAGCAAATCAAGGTGAAGCATTCTCTGTTGAAGATGAAGAAGAGATTGATATGTCGCAACTCACTGAAGAAGAGCTTCTGAAGGCAAAGCATGATGATAAAAAATTTAATGAGCCAAAAAAAGAATCTAAAAAAGCCGAAAAAAAAGATGAATCTTTGAATGAAATAGTTCAGGAGGCTGAAGCATCAATTGAAGAAATAGCAGAAGTTGCTGAAGAAGTAATTGAAATTGCCGAAGAATAGTACATGGAGGTAGTATGATGATAAGTGCAGGTTTGGTTAAAGAATTACGTGAAAAAACCGGAGTCGGTATGATGGAGTGCAAAAAGGCTCTTGTAGAGGCAAACGGTGATTTGGAAAAAGCCGTTACAATTTTGAGAGAAAGAGGTTTGGCTAATGCCGAAAAGAAATCCGGAAGAATAGCCGCTGAAGGTATTGTTGCATCATATATCCATGGCGGCGGAAGAATAGGTGTACTTGTAGAAGTAAATATTGAAACGGATTTTGCCGCTAAGAATGAAGATTTCCAAGCATATGTAAAGGATATAGCGATGCAGATAGCAGCTTCAAAACCGGAGTATGTAAAGAGAGATCAGGTTCCGACGGATATTATTGAAAACGAGAAAGCAATTCTACGTACTCAGGCATTAAATGAAGGTAAACCGGAAAAAGTTGTTGATAAGATGGTTGAAGGCAGAATAGAAAAATACTATAAACAGGTATGTCTTATGGATCAGGCCTACATCAGAAACCCGGATATCTCCGTTCAACAGTTGACAAATGAAATAATTGCTAAGATAGGAGAAAATATTTCGGTAAGAAGATTTACCAGATATGAAATGGGTGAAGGGCTGCAGAAGAAAGAAGAGAATTTTGCTGACGAAGTAGCAAAACAAATGAATAAATAATACTAAAGGCACTTATATGTGCCTTTTAAATTGGAGAATGATATGGATTATAAAAGGATACTGGTTAAACTGAGCGGAGAGGTTTTTGCCGGACCGAAGGGAGAAAACCTGGATACCGAGATGCTGATGCAGATTGCACAAGCATTAAAAATTCTGAGGGATGAAGGAAAAGAAATAGCTGTCGTTATAGGTGCCGGCAATTTTATAAGAGGAAGAAGTATAAAAGGTATTGTAAGGTCCAGAGCGGATTCCATGGGTATGTTGGCAACCGTTATTAACTGCATAGCATTGAAAGATGCACTGGAGAAAACAGGTCTGGATGCTGAAGTCTATTCGGCCATAAGTATGAGCGAAATTTGCAAAACCTACAGGAGAGACGATGCTGTACGTGATTTAAGTAACGGTATTATAACTGTACTGGGCGGAGGCACCGGAAACCCGTATTATTCAACCGATATGGCGGCAGTTTTACGTGCTATAGAAATTAATGCCGATGTTATACTATTTGCCAAGAATGTTGACGGTGTGTATGATAAAGACCCCAAGGAACACAAAGATGCGGTCAAATATGACAGAGTCACTTATTCGACAATCCTCTCTCGTCAACTGAATGTAATAGATATGGCTGCTGCCGTTATGTGTAATGAGTTTTCCTTGAGATCGGTCCTTTTCGAGCTTAAGAAACCCATGAATATAGTCCAAGCAGCAAGAGGCGGAAATATAGGGACTATTATTGAAAAATAACTTCATATTGTGTAAAATATATCTAATATATTAAACATAAAGGAGTTATTGCCATGATTAGTAAAGATGAATACAGCAAAACTACGGAATTGATGTCTCAGGCAATTGATGCATTCAGCGAACAGATTTCAGTCATACGTGCCGGACGAGCAAATCCGTCTGTTCTCAAAAATATATATGTGGATTATTACGGTCAGAAGACACCGTTACTGCAGATAGGCAATATTTCTTCTCCGGAACCCAGGTTGTTGGTTATTCAACCTTGGGATACAAGCATTATGAAAGACATAGAGAAGGCCATAATGGCTTCGGATTTAGGTATTAATCCGCAAAGTGACGGAAGAGTAATTCGTCTGGTATTCCCGATATTATCGCAGGAAAGAAGAAACGAGTTAGTGAAAAGAGTCAAAGCATATGGTGAAGATGCAAAAGTAAGGATAAGAAACATACGCAGAGACGATATGGACAAGTATAAGAAGCAGAAAAAGGATTCCGAAATTACAGAGGATGACTATATTATTATTGAAAAAGATATACAAAAACTTACAGACGAATCTACAGCAAAGATTGATGATATAGTAAAAGAAAAGACCGATGAGATAATGGAAGTCTGATATCTCTTACGGAAACGGAGAATTTAACGTTATATGCAATTACCGCAACATATCGCCATTATTATGGACGGAAACGGAAGATGGGCAAAACAGAGAAATATGCCGGTCAGTTACGGACATAAGTGTGGTGCAGATGCAATACAAAATCTGATAGAGCAAAGCGACGAGTTGGGAATAAAATATATTACGGCTTATACTTTTTCTACGGAAAATTGGAAACGTCCTAAAAGTGAAGTTGCCTATCTGATGACGTTGCTTCAGGATTTTTTGAATGATACATCAGGTCGTCTGGAGAGATCAAATATACGTATTAAATTCATCGGTTCAAGGGACAGGATAAAAAAGAAGATGGTTGAGAGCATGGAAAGGATTGAAAAAATATCCGCTAACAAGACCGGTCTTACTTTCATAATCGCATTGGATTACGGTGCCAGACAGGAGATAACTCAAGCGGTAAAGAAAATATGTACAGATGTAAAAGCCGGAACTTTAGACATTTCGCAAATTGATGAGCAACTGATAAGTGATTATTTATACACAAAGGATATTCCCGATCCCGACCTTATAATACGCCCGAGCGGAGAAAAGCGATTATCCAATTTTCTGTTATATCAAGCATCATACTCGGAGTTGTGGTATTCGGATATTTTATGGCCGGATTTCACTATCGAACATCTGAAACAGGCCATAACGGATTACAACGGCAGGAAGAGACGATATGGAGGAAGAACGGATGAAGACTAGAGTTATAAGCGCTTTGTTTGCGTTATCTATATTAGTGTTTATATATGTTTTCCCCGGATTGCCCACATATATAGTTCTTTTTTTGATATCCGCATTGATGTTTTATGAATTTCTTCATGTGACAAACGAAAAAGTTACTGTGGGATATTATATTATTTGTTCTTTATTCACTCTTTTATACTATGCAAATCTCTATCTGACCATCGGGTTATCAATAATACCTCAGGAATATCTGTATACACTTAATATTTTACTGACAGTCTTTTTTGCACTTACAATTCTGTCAGCATCAATGTTCTATAAAATAAAGACATTCAGAGAAGTTACATATACCATTTTCGGTTACATATATACCGTTGTATTACTATCGTTTGTTGTCCTTATACTGAAGATGGAAAAAGGCGGATTGCTGTTTGTCTATGTATGGTTGGGAGCTTTCGGATGTGATATATGGGCTTTTCTCATCGGTAAAAGATTCGGTAAAACCAAGATACTTAATGAAGTAAGCCCGAGTAAGACATTGGAAGGGGCGATAGGAGGAGCGGTAGGCTCCATATTAATGATAACCGCTTATACAATAATAATTAACAGATACTTCAATGCGGAAATACCTTGGTATGTGCTTGTAGCATTGTATATAACATGCGGTATACTTAGTCAGTTCGGCGACTGGTGTGCTTCATATATAAAAAGGCAATTCAATGTAAAGGATTTCGGAAAGATAATGCCCGGGCATGGAGGAGCGCTGGACAGATTGGACTCCTTATTATTCATTTTGCCGTTCATCTATTCAATCTTTCTCATATCGGAGTTTAAATGATGAACGTTCTAATCTTAGGTTGCACAGGTTCAATAGGGGAAAATACCGTTAAAGTCTGTAAGGATATCGGATACAGGATAATCGGTGTTACCTGCAAAACAAGTTATACCGGGCTTGCGGATATTATTGAAAGGTATGAACTTGGAGATAATCTGAAATATATAGGTATTTCCGATAACGAAAGTTGTGACAAATTTAAATTATTGGGATTGAACTTAAAGGCGAAGGTTTTCGGCGGTGAAAAAGCTAATATTCATTGTATACAAAGTATGAAGTATGACATCATTGTCAATGCTCTAAACGGCAGTAACGGTATAGAACCTTCATACTATGCCGTATCCAATTGTAAGCGGCTTGCATTGGCAAATAAGGAGACAATCGTAGCGGCAGGAGATATAATTCTTGACAGAGCGGCACAATATTCCTGTCAGGTTGTGCCCGTCGACTCGGAACACGGAGCAATCTTGCAATGTATAGAGCACAATCCGATAAAAAGGATTTATATAACCGCAAGCGGAGGTCCGTTCTGGAATTTGGACAAAGCACAATTATCGAAAGTAACCGTAGAGCAGGCATTGAATCATCCTGTATGGAAAATGGGGACAAAAATTACCATTGACAGTGCGACTATGATGAATAAAGGCTTTGAAGTTATTGAAGCATCGAAACTGTATAATTTGACAAAGGAAAAGATAAAAGTACTCATACATCCGCAAAGTATAATACATTCCATGGTGGAGTTTTACGATAACAGTATAAAGGCACAACTGAGCACATGCGATATGAAACTGCATATACAGTATGCATTAACATATCCCGAGCGAATTAATAACGGATATGAGGAGTTGGATTTAACTGAATATAATCTTACTTTCCATAAACCGGATTTTGACAAATTTAAGTGTCTTAAACTGGCATATGAAGCTGTAAAAGAAGGTAATTCGCTCGGAACGGTAATAAATGCAGCCAATGATGAATGTGTCGAATACTTTCTGAAAGGAAAGATCGCCTTTACCGACATAGCGGATATTATTGAGAAAGTAATGAATAAACATGATAATATAAAAGCCGAAAGCATTGAGGACGTTTTAAGTATAAGCGATTGGGCTAAAACGGAGGCACGCATATGAGTACTTTCACCAGTATCTTAATTGCACTACTGGCGCTCAGCATAATAATAATAGTACATGAATCTGGGCATTTCTTCGCAGCGAAAATATCCGGAATTAATGTATTGGAATTCAGTCTTTTCATGGGACCTAAAATTTTCAGTAAAAAAATTAAAGGTACGGTATACAGTATAAGAGCTATTCCCATAGGAGGTTTTGTCGCACTGGAAGGTGAGGAAGATAATGTAGTCAGTCCGACATCTTATTCTTCCGCAAAACCGTATAAAAAGATTTTTGTATCGGTTGCCGGACCGCTATCCAACATAATTTTTTCATTTTTGATTCTTACAATTCTATTCAGTTTCACAGGTTATGCTCTGGATACAAATACGGTCATTGTACCGGACGGACCGTTATATGAAGCGGGCTTAAGAGACGGCGATAAGATTATATCCGTAGATAAAAAAGCAATAATAGATCCTTCGGATATTAACATGGTTCTTTATCCTCTGAAAGAAGCGGAAGAGATTGAAGTCGTGTATGAACGAGAAGGCATTAAAAATATCGTAACGGTGGTTCCGGTAAAGCAGGGAGGAAAACGTATAATGCTCAATATTTCCACAACTAACGCCGATACCGTTATTGTGGAGATAAAAGAAGACTCCAACGGATATATTGCCGGGTTGAGATTAAATGACAAAATCACTCACATTAATGATATTAAGATTAATTCACCGAGAGAATTACGCGAACAGGTAAATGCCAACGGAGAAGGGCCTGTTAAAGTCACCGTATTAAGAGGTGAAGAAAAATTGTCATTTGTGTTTGATACGATAGAAACCGAATCAACGGAATATCTGGATCTGGGAATATATTATTACAGTACGGAGATTAATGTATTACAGGCGATTAAACATGCGGTATTGTACTCCTTTTCCGTTGTCAAAACCGTTATTGTATCAATAGTCTGGCTTATAACCGGAATTGTGAAAATGTCGGAAATGATGGGACCTATAGGTATAATATCCACAATGGGAGAACAGATAAAGCAACCCACATTTGTGCTGTTCATGCTGAATCTTGTAAATATGATGGCATTTATATCCATAAATCTGGGAATTATGAACCTTATACCTTTTCCCGCACTTGACGGCTCAAAGATAGTTATACACTCCATCGAATGGATAATGGGAAAACCTTTTAATCAGGATAAGATGAAGTATGTTACACTTGCGGGATTTGTGTTGCTTATACTGCTGCTTGTATTTGTCACTTTTAATGACATTGTAAGGTTGTTTAAATGAAAACTTTTAATGAAAAAAGAAAAGTAAAGAAAGAAATAAATATCGGCGATATTACCATAGGCGGAAAAAATGATATCGCTATTCAGTCTATGACAAATACGGATACAAGAGACCTGAATGCAACCGTAAATCAGATTGCCCGATTAAAAGATGCTGGTTGTGATATAGTCAGAATATCGGTTTTTGATAATGATTGTGTAAGTAATATTCCATTGATCAAGAAAGCCGTTGAAGTACCTCTTGTTGCGGATATTCACTATAATCACATACTGGCAATAGAAAGTATAAAGGCCGGAATTGATAAAATCAGGATAAATCCGGGTAATATAACCGATAAAAACGACATAAAAGCCATTATTAATACTGCAAAGGAATACAAAGTTCCTATAAGAATAGGTGTAAATACAGGTTCTTTGCCAGAGCATTTGTACGATATGTATAACGGTCCGACATCTGAGGCTGTATTGCATGCAGTAAAAGACCAGGTTGATATGTTCTTAAACTATGATTTTGATAATATTGTCATAGCGGCAAAATCGGTCGATGCAATGCAGACGGTGGAAATATACAGGAAGCTCAATGAAGCATTTGATTTCCCGCTGCACACAGGTGTAACCGAGGCGGGCAGCTATATAAAAGGGACAATAAAATCTACCGTTGCATTATCAATACTGCTTGACGAAGGGATTTCCGATACAATAAGAATCTCTTTAACGGACGATCCGGTTAAAGAAGTAACTGTAGCGAAAGATATTCTGAAATTTACGGGTATTAAAGAGTACGGAGTTAATATAATAAGTTGTCCTACATGCGGAAGGACTAAGATTGATATAATAAAAATAGCATCAATCATTGAAGAAAGGACCAAGCATATCAAAAAAAATATTGTTATTGCCGTTATGGGATGCGCGGTTAACGGTATAAATGAGGCGAAATATGCCGATATAGGTATAGCCGGCGGTGATGGAAAAGCGGTCCTGTTTAAAAAAGGAAAGAGACTGAGAACAATTCCGGAAGACAGAATTATTGAAGAACTGCTTATTGAGATTGAAAAATGCTGAGTGACGACATTAATATCATAAAATTCAGATATGAAAAGGAAAATCATACTCTTTTCATAGAATTATCTGTAAAGAGATATATATTTTTCCGGGAAGAAACTGCATTAAAAAAAGATATAAGGTCGGAATACAATATAGGAAAGGAATTTTCCGATATTGTTTTTGATTTTATTGATGTAACATTTAATAAAGAAAAAACAGATGAATACATAGAAGATATTTATGAAAATTTGTTTAATGAGTTCAATTATTTGATTCTCTATAAATCTACAATGAACTATGAAATAAAGAGCAATACCGTATATATTTTCCTACCGAAAGAGGCAAGTATGATTGCCGATATGTCCAAGATAAATGCCTATCTTTTCAAGTGTTCAAAACGTTTGGGAAATGACGTAAGATTCATTATTTCTGAAACCGTCAATGAAGATGCGACTAAAATAAGGGATGCATCGATTGCCGGTATACGGAATGAAAAACCTGAGGTAGTAATGCCTCAGCCTGAAGAGGAGGTGATTGAACAGCCGTCAGGAAGGAAAATTACACGTATTTGTGAACTGGACAGTAATTCCTACAAAGTGGTAATAGAAGGTACAATCACTTATGTGAAAATACATAAGAATCAAGGATATCAATTGTTTGAGTTCGGTGTAAATGATTTAAGCGGTTCCATAGTATGTAAAAGGTTTTTCAGTAGAGAAAAAGACAGGAATATAATAGAAAAATACGAAACAATTATTGTGGAAAATAAATATGTCAGTGTTTCCGGAAAACATCAGATTGAGAAGAATTCACCCAGATACTTTATAAATGCAGACAAAGTAACCGAGGTCAAATTGGGTGTCAGAACCGATAAAGCAAGAATTAAACGAATTGAGATGAATATTGATACCGACCATGTTAATGCCGACTTGCTATTAGAACAATTAAAAAGATGGAAACATAAAGCCTTCGGAATAATGCCTAAAGAAAATATTCAATCATTTGTGGATATTTACAGTAAAAATTTTGTTAACAGACAGAAACTGAAAATGATTTTAGGGGTTACGCTGAATGTATTGATGGATGATAATACCGCAATATTTAATCCATATAAGACAGAGATATCACAAAATATATGTGCAGGTTATGTCAAAGAAGATAATATTTTCATTAGCGATATATCCGATAAAACAGCAAAGAGAAAGGAAGTATTCAAAAAGAACGATTACATCGGCATAAGAAATTTCTGTGAACAAAAGGCTCTTTATATTTTCTCCGAAGCCGATGACGATTATGTTGCGACAATGTTGGCAAAGATCGGAATAACCGTTATCAATGTAAAGAGATTATTTGAAATATTGGAGAAGAAGACATTTACGGTAAACACGCTGCTGCTCAGATTAAACGCATCATCGGATAATATTCAAAGCGCTGCATACAATGTTTCCGGCATATTAAATAAATCCTTTGATACATATGAAGAGATATGTATAAATATTGCAAACAATAATGTTAAGAATGAGAATATGAGTGTTTATCCGCTTTCAGTTACAGTAAAGAACAAAGAAGGCTTAAGAAATCTGTATAAAATACTGACAAAAAGAAACTGTATCTGGAGTATAGTTCCGAGGAGTTATCTTGAAGCACACAGACACGGTTTGTTGTTAGGATCTTCCGATGCGGACGGTGAATTATATTCAATGCTTTTACAGGATGCGGGTACCGAAAGTATATATGCCAAAGCGGCTTTCTATGATTATGTCAATCTCCTGACAGACAGACATGCAGAGTTGCTTAAAGAAAAGAATATAATTAAAACAATAAATGAATTCAGGAATTTTAATAAATTCTTATACAAATGTGCAACTGAGTGTAATGTTATTCCGATAGCCACATGTTTTTCAAAGGACATTTCAAAGATAGAATTTATGACTACCAACGAAATGTTATCGGAATTCTCATATCTGGAAAAAGAAAATGCGTACAAGGCAGTTGTTGAAAATACCGTATTACTGGATGCAAAAATAGAAAATGTTCCTCCCATTATCAAATCGGATTATAAGGATGATATTATCAGTATCGCATATTTGACCAACATGAATGATAAGACGGAAGCATATGAGAAAGAATTTAAGATGATAACCTCGGAAAAAACCGCAGGGATTTTAACGGTTATTAAACAACTGATAGAGAGTTTAAAAGATAAAGACATAATGTTCCGTATCGAATCGACTCCTGCACCGTATATTTTAAGTAAATTATTAAACGATGACAGCTATAATTATCTTCTTAAAAATGATTTCAAGATACATGTTCAAAATGATGCATATGATGATGTATATGAAATTCTAAAAGAATTATGTACCGATCACAGGCCCTTCTCGGTTAAATATGACAGATATACGGCAATACACTTACTTCCTTTGGAACATACTATATATGATTTTTCGCCTATGGTTATGAGAAATAATGAGATGGTAACTCTTTACGATAATGAAGTATTGCGAAAATATTTTTCCACATTCATTTTACAGGCGGATGAGGATATGCAGATGATAAGTAATCTCTTAAAATCAACAAATGTCTATCCGACAGATGACTTGATTGGTGCAATGACATATGATGATATCGGTTCCATAACAACGGACAGTAAAACACATGATATATTGACCATGATTAAACCGGCATCGAGTATGGAATTTGTTCGTTGTGTAGGCCTTATATACGGACAAGGTTGCTGGTATGATAATGCGGAAAGACTGATTCATGAACGACTTACGGATATATATGACGTCATATGTTTTAAACACGAACTTGATGACGAGAAAAAAGATGATGATATGCATAAGGAATCTAAAAGAAAGATTAAATACTGTATTACATACGAGGAAGCATTGATTCATTCCAAAAATATGATGATATTAAAATGGTATCATGATAATTATCCAAAGCAATTTCAGTTTGAATATATAAACAGGTATAGGGACTTAGATACACCGGAAAATCATTTTATAATTAAAAAAGCCGATATATCCGATTCATTAAAAAGCAGGTATCTGCATGATGAAGAATTAACTGCAATTACCCAACCGTTAGATGTAATAACATATTTAGACGATAAAATGATAGATAATATTATAATTAACAGACCGTATTCCAGTGTGGATGATTTTGCTTTAAGAAATCGAATAGATTCCGAGTTATTGGAAAAGCTTAAAACCGACGGTTATCTGGACAGTCTGGATAAAACGGATCAAATCTTAATCACTGATATATGTTAGGTATATCAGGCATGAAAACTGGAAGTTGACAAAGAAAATCATATATGCTAAATTAAGATAGTACAAAAGAGTGGCTCGCCACTCTTTAATTTATGATGAGGACAAAATGAGTAAAAGTATAGCAAAACAGGCGTTGGAAATAGCAGCCGGACATGCGAAAAAGATGAATATTGAAGTGTTGGATGCGGAATATGTTAAGGAAGGTAATGAGAGATATCTCAGAGTGTATTTGTATAAACCCGAAGGTATTTCCGTTGATGATTGTGAGTTTGTGCACAAAGCTATTGATAAGGAAATTGATGATCTGGATATCAGAGAATCATATTATCTGGAAGTGAGTTCGCCGGGATATGATAAGAATTTACGTACGGAGAGAGAGTTTGAGATATATATGAACAGTGAAGTGGAAGTTTCTTTATATAAAGCTATGGATAATCAAAAGAAATTTACGGGAACTTTGAAAGATAGAGATTCGGAAAACACGACTCTTTTAATTAATGATTCCCTGAAGATTTTTGATAATAAGAATATTGCAAAGATAACCCGAGCATTTAAGTTATAGGAGGAATGAAATGAAAAGAGAGTCTGTATCGGATTCAAGACAAAACACTGATTTAATTGATGCGATAAAGCAAATAGAAAGAGAAAGAGGTATAGATTCCGAAACTTTGATAGAAGCTATCGAAGCGGCATTGGCATCGGCATATAAGAAACATACAAAAACGGAACAGAATATCGAAGTGAGTCTTGATGTGAACACCGGACAGGTGAAACTGTTTAAAATAAAGAATATCGTAGACGAGATTGAAGATGAAGAAAATGATATGCTGATTGATGAAGCAAGACAATATGCGGATGTGGAAGTAGGTTATTGCCTGAAATTTGAAGAAGAAATGGTACCGAGAGATTTCGGTCGTATTGCCGCACAAACCGCAAAACAGGTCATTTTACAGAGAATAAAAGATGCCGAGAGAATTAAAATACTGGATATATATGAGAATAAGCTTAAGGAGATTGTTTACGGTGTCGTAAGAAGAGTGGAAAACGATACGGTGTATCTTGATTTAGGTAATTCCGAAGCGATTATGCCCAAGAAGGAACAGGTACCCAGTGAACGTTACGGAGTTAATTTCAAGTTCAAAGCTTTTGTTTATGATGTTAAGAAAACCAGCAAAGAACCTAAAATATTTGTTTCCAGAACACACCCCGACCTTATAAAGCGCCTGTTTGAAATGGAGGTACCGGAAATTCAGAGCGGAATAGTGGAAATTAAGGATATAGCACGTGAACCGGGTGCAAGGACAAAAATAGCGGTTTACTCAAATGACCCGAATGTTGATGCCACCGGTGCATGCATAGGACATAAAGGAATAAGGGTTTCCAATGTAGTAGAGGAATTAAGAGGCGAGAAGATAGATATCATAGAATGGAGTCCCAATCCGGCTCAATACATATCATCTGCATTAAGTCCTGCGGATGTTTCCAGAGTGGATGTTATTGAAGTTGTAAATGCCGAAGGGGAGAGTGAGATAAAAGCAAGAGTCACCGTTCCGGATAATCAATTATCGCTTGCTATAGGTAAAGAGGGACAGAATGCCAGACTGGCCGCAAAACTTACCAACTGGAAAATTGATATCATTCCCGAAACGGAATTAAGAAGAATCATTGAAGAGCAACTCTTATCGGATGATTTACTTGCCAAAGACACAAAACCGGTAAGCGAGTTGGATGCTTTGTTTGATCATCCCGCCGAAAAGGAGAAAGATGAAGAGTAAAAAGATTCCCATGAGGATGTGCTTATCATGCAGAATAATGAAACCTAAGAAAGAATTGATTCGTATTGTGCTTACGGAAGAAAATAAAGCAACTATGGATTTGACAGGTAAGAAGAACGGACGAGGAGCATATATTTGCGATGATTTACAATGTCTGAACAAAGCAAAGAAATCCAAAAGCATTGAAAGAACATTTTCCATAGAGCATGATGATACTATATACAACGAGATGGAGGAATACATAAATAGAAAAGAATAATATTCTGAAAATGATAGGATTGGCAATAAAAGCCGGAGCAGCGGTAACCGGTACATCCGGTTGCATAACACAAATAAAGAAGAAAAGAATAATGCTTGTTTTTATGGCTCATGATTGTTCGGATAATACAAGGGAGAAGATATTAAGAGCAATAAAAGAAAAAAATATAGAGATATCGGAGATGTTTTCCAAAGAACAATTAGGTAGTATTATAAACAAAGAAGAAATATCAGTGATAGGAATAAGCGATGTAAATTTTGCAAAAGGTATAAGCGACAAGATAACCAAGGAGAACTAAATGGGGAAAAGAGTAAACGAGTTAGCAAAAGAAATAGACAAGAAACCGAGTGAAGTTCTAAGAAAATTAGAGCAGATGGGTATCGAATCTAATGTCAATACTGTTTTAACAGATGAACAGGTGCAGATGATTTATGATATTTACAGAATAAAGAATCCTGCAACCGGAAATAAGGTCAGAGCAACCGTAATAACTTCGTCTGATGCCGCATCACCTGTCAAAACCGTTGTAGTTAAAGCTCCCGTTAAGCCGAAAACAAAAACCGAGCATAAAGACGAAAGTGATAAACCGATGGTTGTTGTTGTAAAAACTACCAAGGGCGGCGAAACCAAATCCACAATCAGACACATAAAGCAAGAACCGCAAAAAAGCCCGGAAACAAAGAAAGAAACACCTCAAAAACCCCAGGAAAAGAAAGTAGTCGTAGTTAAAACACCTGAAGTTACTGTTCCCCAAAAAGAGAGTGCCGGACAGACGGCGAAACCGTTAAAAGCTGAAGAACAGGAAATTAAGAAGCCTCAAGTGGCGGCACCTCAAAAAACCGAACAAAAGACATCGGATAAGGAAGTTATAACTAAAAAGGAAGACAAAAAAGAAAAGACCTATATAGAACAAAAAGCATATAAAGACAAAACATTTATTCCGAAGGAAAGAACCGATAAGCCCTATCCGCCGAGGGATACCAGAACCGATAAAGGCTCATATCAACAAAGAGACAACAGGACAGACAGACCTTATGCACAGAAACCGGGCGATAAAAAGAGCGGATATACACGTACCGATTTACATGACGGTAAACAGAAACCTGCAGCCAGGAGGACGATTGACAGGGATAGCGATGACGATACTTCTACAAGAATTGAAAAGCCGAGGGTAATAAAGAAAGAATACATAAAAAAAGATCAGGAAAAGGTACTGAATAAAGAAACAAAGAAGGAAACAGCCGTTGCAAGATCTATGGCTTCAAAACAAACTAAATATGAAAAGAGAGAAATATTAACTCCGAAAGGTGCAATAGATACTTTCATGCTTACGGATGATGAACTGTTCAGTACATTTTACAGAGATGGCGGAACAAGAAGGAAAAGAAAAAAAAGAGATGCAAGTCAACCCAAAATTGAAGTACTCAAGTTTGTAAAACTTCCTCCGGAAATGACTGTTAAGGAATTTGCGGAAACCATTAAGAAAACAGGTTCCGATGTATTATCCAAATTGCTGGATATGGGATCAGGTATTATGAGTATAAATGAAAGTATCGATTTTGATACGGCTGCTTTAATAGCCGATGAGTTCGGTATCACATGTGAAATGGAAAACATTATTACAGAAGAAGATATCTTATTTGATGACGATAAAGAATGTGATCCGAAAGATCTTGTAGAGAGACCTCCCGTTGTAGTTGTAATGGGACATGTTGACCACGGAAAAACGTCATTATTGGATTATATTAAAAATTCCAATGTTGCAGCTACCGAAGCCGGAAGAATTACTCAGCATATAGGCGCTTACAGAGTTAAAATAGGTGAAAGGTATATTACATTCCTGGATACTCCCGGTCATGAAGCATTTACCGCTATGAGAAAAAGAGGAGCGGATGTAACAGATATAGCAATAATTACTGTAGCAGCCGATGACGGAATAATGCCGCAGACAATTGAGGCTATAAATCATGCAAAAGCCGCAAATGTCAATATTATTATTGCTATAAACAAAATCGATCTGCCTACCGCAAATCCCGATAGGGTAATGCAGCAACTTATGGAGCATAATCTTGTCGCAACAAAATACGGCGGCGATATCGAATGTATTCCGGTATCCGCAAAAACCGGTGAAGGTATAGATACACTTTTGGATACAATACTCTTATCCGCCGATATACTGGAGTTAAAGGCCAATCCTAAAAGACAGGCAAAAGGAATTGTACTGGAATCACGTGTGGAAAGAGCAGGAACTGTGACAACACTTCTTGTTCAAAGAGGTACTCTCAAAAAGACCGACTATATTATCTCCGGAACATCGGTGGGAAATATAAGGGCACTTACAGATGACAGAGGAAATAGCATTGATTCTGCAGGTCCTTCAATGCCTGTAGAAATATTAGGTCTGGATACTCCTCCTGAAGCAGGTGAGATATTCTATGCCGTAGATGATGAGAGAACGGCAAAGTCATTAGCAGAGAGAAGAAAGTACGAACGTCAGATGGCTAAGACAGCTCATAAGCTTACTACTTTAGACGATTTGTATGAACAGATTAAGGCCGGAAATATTAAAGATCTTAATCTTATTGTCAAAGCCGATGTTCAGGGTTCTGTAGAAGCATTAACCGATTCATTTGTAAAACTTTCCGGTGACAAGGTAAAAGTGCATATTATTCATGCAGCTGTAGGAACTATTACGGAGACCGATGTAGCTCTTGCAGAAGTAACAAATTCCATCATTATAGGCTTTAATGTCAGACCTTTAGGTAATGTTACGGATCTGGCAAAAGAAGCTTCTGTGGATATAAGACTTTACAGTATCATATATGATGCAATCGAAGATGTTAAGAAGGCAATGGCAGGTATGTTGGAACCGTTAACAAAAGAGGTTGTATACGGTCATGCACAGGTAAGAGAAACCTTTAAGATAACCGGAGTGGGAACGGTGGCGGGATGCATGGTTCTGGACGGTAAAATACTCAGGAACACCAATGTACGACTGGTCAGAGACGGGATTACGATATTTGACGGAGCGCTCAGTTCACTCAAGAGGTTTAAAGACGATGTTAAGGAAGTAGCTGCAGGTTATGAATGCGGTATGTCCATTGAAAAATTCAATGATATAAAAATTGATGATATAATCGAATGCTACAAGATTGAGGTGGTCAAGAAGTGAAGACAAGAAGAGTGGAACAACTGAACAGTGAATTTAAGAGAGAAATATCTTCCATTCTTGCCGACGAGATAAAAGATCCGAGACTTACAGCTATTGTATCCGTTTTGAATGTTAATGTTACAAGAGATCTTTCTTATGCCGATATACATGTAAGCATGATCGGAACAGAGGAGCAGAAAAAAGAAAGTTTTGAAGCAATTTTAAGTTCGGCAGGATATATACGAAGATTGCTGGGACAAAGAATGAAGATAAGATATATTCCTCAGTTAAGATTCAAATACAACGATTATATTGAAGAGGGAATAAGGATAAGTAAACTGATTGATGAAGTTATCAAAGATAGCAAAGCAACTGAATAAAGATATTAAGAAATATGACAGTTTCTTAATATTGCCTCATATAATGGCTGACGGAGATACAATAGGCTGCTGTATTGCCATGGCCAGATATATTACTTCAAGAGGTAAAAAAGCATTAATGTTGTTGGAAGAAAAAATCCCGTATATATACAGTTTTATGGAAGATTCCTGTGACATGGAAGTGTATGTTCCCGATAAGGAGTATAACTTTGATGTTTGCATTGTATTGGATACAGCGGATATAAACAGATTAGGCAGACGAAAAAGTTTTCTGAAAAACAAGGTATCATATAATATAGACCATCATAAAACCAACGACGGTTATGCTATGTATAATTTTATAAATGCCGATGTTTCTTCAGTAGGCGAGATTATATATGATCTTTTTACTAAGATGAAAGCTTCTATTGACCATGATATCGCTCAGGCAATATATGTTGCAATTGCCACCGATACAGGCGGATTCCGATATCAGAACACCAATAAAAACTGTTTTATTATATCCTCCCGACTTATGGATTACGATATTAATGTGGAAAAGATATCCGAATGGGTGTTTGAACGTACAAGCATGAATAAACTGTACCTGTTTAAGAATACCATAAAAAACATAAAACTGTATTTTGATAACAGAGTGGCAATATCCGTTTTAAGACGTGAAGAATATATGCATCTTGATGTTGCGGATGAAGACTTTGAGGGACTTGTTAATGTTGTCAAGAATATAGAGGGTGTGGAAGTTGGGGTGTTCTTAAGAGAGCGAAACAGTGATAGAGAAGTCAAAGGGAGCTTACGATCCAATACGGATGAAATTGATGTATCCGTTATAGCTAAAACCTTCGGAGGAGGAGGACATGCAAGAGCAGCAGGTCTCAGTTGTAATATGACCTTAGACCAGGTTTATGACGGAATGATAGAAAAATTGAATGAAGTGTACGGATGTACGGAATAATCAATCTTTACAAAGAAAAGGGACTGACTTCGTTTAAGCAGTTAAATATGCTTAAAAGTGTTTTCCCGGGTATTAAAATAGGTCATACCGGTACATTGGATCCCATTGCGGAAGGAGTACTTGTTGTCTGTATAGGCAAAGCAACCAGGATAGCCGATTATATACAAGCACAAAAAAAGGTATACCGGGCGGAAATGTTTCTTGGTGTATCAACGGATTCTTATGATATTACAGGTAAGATATTAAGCATTAATTCGTCGGATGATATTTCTGAGACGGCAATACTGAATACAATTAAATTATTCATCGGAAAGCAATGGCAGAAACCTCCTGTCTTTTCCGCCAAAAAGGTTAAAGGGAAAAAATTGTATCAATACGCGGTAAATCAACAACCTGTGGAGATAAAAGCATCATATATCGAGATTCAAAATATCAGCAACATTTTAATAAACGATTATATTTACGAGAATACACCTGTGAAAAAGATTTCTTTTACTGTGGAATGTTCAAGAGGAACGTATATAAGAAGTCTATGCCATGATATAGGTGAAATGCTGAAAAAAGGCGGTACAATGTCGGCATTGACAAGACTGCAGGTGGGAAATTTCAAAATTACCGACAGCTATACAGTTGATGAAATATTAAAAAAGGCATCTGAAAATAATTTGCAGACTATCTTTACACCGATTGAAAACGCAATTGATATTAATGATATTTATTTGACTGCCGATGAAATTAAGAAGTATATTAACGGTGTTAAAATTGAGAAGAAACTTAAAAAGGGAGAATATATAATAAAGGATGTAAACGATACGGTTATAGGAATCGGATATATTGATGAGAATAATATATTAAAAGGGAAAATATTATTAAATGAAGATTATTAAAAGTGAAGACAATTATATATTTGAAAAGAGCAATGTCATAGCGTTGGGTAACTTTGACGGTCTTCATATAGCACATCGAAAACTTATAGAAACGGCGGTAAGTATTGCAAGAAAGAACAATCTTTTATCACTTGTCTATGTCTTTGACATACATCCTATGACGATAGTGGGAAATACAAAACAACGACTTATAACCAATCTTGAGCAAAAACTGGAACTGATAAGCGGTCTGGGTGTGGACATTATATATATTCAGAAATTCGATTATGAATTTTCCAAAATGCAACCTGAACATTTTATAACCGATATATTAAAAAAACGATTATCCTGTGCTTATGCCGTTTCCGGCTACGACTATAAATTCGGATATAAGGCTGAAGGCGATACGGATACAATTAAGAATATCGGCAGTAAGCATGATATAAAAGTAAAAATCCTGGAAAGAATTGATTATCTGGGTCAGCCGGTAAGTGCATCAAGAATAAGGGAACTTTTGGAAATCGGTGATATACAATATGTAAATAATTTATTGGGAAGAGAGTACCAAATCAGAGGAACGGTGGAGAAAGGCAAACTGATAGGCTCGAAAATCGGTTATCCTACCGCGAATATAATACTGAAAGATGAAATGCAGATACCGGCATTCGGAGTTTATCAGACAGTTACAACAGTTGACGGTATCGGATACGACAGTATAACCAATATAGGTAATAACCCTACTGTTAATAAAGAGGATATTGATAAAATAACATGCGAAACCCATATAATAGACAAATTCGGGCTGAAATTATACGGTAAGAAAATTTATATTGATTTTATAAAAATGATAAGAAAAGAGCAGAAATATCCCGATATTGAGGCACTTAAGAAAGCAATAGCCCGAGATATTTTACTTGTTAAATCATACTATAAGTAGTATACTCTAAAATACATACTTTATGTATTTAAGTACGGAAATGAGGTGTAAGAATGAAAAGTATAATAGCTTTTCCCAATCTGTTCGGAGGTATTGAGTTATCGGTTAGCAGAATTGCTTTTTCCATAGGCAAATTTGAAGTTTACTGGTACGGATTGATAATAGCAATTGCTGTTTGTCTTGCAGTTGTGCTGGTTTTAAAAAACGCAAAGAAATACGGTATAAATGAAGATGATTTATTGAATATATGTCTTATAGGTATTATTGTAGGAGTAATATGCTCAAGACTGCTTTATGTACTGGGACGTTTGGACAGAGATTGGACATTTGCAGATATATTAAATGTACGTGACGGCGGTATGTCCATTTACGGAGCATTAATAGGCGGATTTATAGCTACGGCAATATATTGTAAGATCAGAAAAATGAATTTTCTGAAACTGGCCGATCTTGTGGTTCCCTATATTGCTTTAGCACAGGCAATAGGCAGATGGGGTAACTTCATCAATAAAGAAGCTTTCGGTGTACCTGTTAATCCAAACAGTATTTTCAGTACTCTGGCTATGACAAGTATGAAAATAGGAGGCAATGTGGCCGGCTCAATAGAGGAAGAATTATTAAAATTAGGATTTGTTGATACCTCATTGGTAGCAACGGTAAACGGTAATACATTTGATTATATAGGAGTTCATCCGACATTCTTTTACGAGTCGGTCTTAAATCTCATTTTGTTTTTAGTTCTTATATTGGTGGCAAGGAACGGAAAGTACTTCAACGGTCGTTCATTATGCATATATATGGCTTCATACGGAATATACAGGTTTTTCATTGAGGGAATAAGGATAGACCCTCTATATCTGTTTGATACGGATATTAAGCTCTCACGCTTACTTGCATTGATAAGTGCCATATTCTTCGGAACATTACTGATTATTATATCAATATTACGTGCTAAAGATAAAAAGTTGTTTATAAAAGCTTTACTTGATGAGGAAGAAACAGATATAGGTAAATCCGACTATAAGGATCTCCTTGTAGATAAAGACACATATGTAAGTGAGAATAATACTGAGGAAACAACGGAGAAAGAAGAATCGGAAAAAGATATTGTATCCGAAGAAGAACAATCGGTTGACAAATAATAAGTTAAAGTTATAATAAAACAAGTCGGGGTGTGGCTCAGTTTGGTAGAGTACTTGAATGGGGTTCAAGGGGTCGCAAGTTCGAATCTTGTCACTCCGACCAGACAATCGATTATCTTCATGATAATCGATTGTTATTTGGAGGTTAAACAGGAATAATGCAATACAACGTTGAAGAATTTAAAAAACTGGCAATATCTATGGGTTTTTCCAATGCCGGACAACTTAATATGGATGCATTGGTTTTCATGCCTGAAGTTCGTCAGATGTGCAATTCCGACTCATGCACAAGTTATAATAAGAATTGGATGTGTCCGCCGGCAATAGGAACACTTGAACAATCCGCCGTTAAAGTAAGAGAATACAGCTTCGGTATGATTGTTCAGACAACCGCATTTATGCAAGACGAGTTTGATTATGAAACCATTCGGGATACACAGAAAAAACATAAAAATAACTTTTTTGAACTGGTAACATTACTCAGAAATAAATATTCATCGGTTCTTCCTATGGGAGCGGGTACATGTACGATATGCAATAAATGTACTTATCCCGATAAGCCGTGCAGATTTCCCGATAAGGCCATAGGTTCCATGGAATCATACGGGTTATGGGTCAGTAAAGTATGTGAGATGTCATCAATTCCTTACTATTACGGAAAAAATACCCTTACGTTTACAAGTTGTTTTCTGCTTAAATAGATATATGCAACAGTTGAAAATATTTAAAAAACACATACAAAACAGGTAAAATGATTATTTATAAAATAAATATATGAGTAATTGAAAAATTTCCCTTTATTTTTACATAAAGTGATAATATAATAGGAGAAAAGTCATTAGACTTACATATTAGTGTTAAATACAAAAGAAAGTCTGGTATGCAAATGATAAGCGAAATCGAACTTTTGGAGAATAATAAGATATATATTGCGGGAAGCATTGCTTCTGCTCCCGTATTCAATCATCAGATATACGGAGAGTCTTTTTATAACATAATAGTAGAAGTTCAAAGACTGAGTAAACAGACCGATATGGTACCTGTTTTGATTTCCAGTCATCTACTGGACATTGATTTATTAAAACCGGACACATTGATTGAGATTAACGGTCAGGTCCGTTCATACAATAATATTGATAAAAACGAAAAGAAGAGACTGGTAGTCAATGTATTTGCAAGGGAAGCAAGGATTTTGCAGACACTGGAAGGCATAGAAAGTTTTAATAGTGTTTTTTTTGATTCCTTTATATGTAAAGAGCCCAATTTCAGGATTACGCCTTTCGGCAGGGAAATATGTGACCTGCTTATAGCTGTAAACAGAGCATACAAAAAAAGCGACTATATACCCTGTATATGCTGGGGAAGAAATGCCAGGTACTGTGAGAATATGAAAGTAGGTACCCGCTTAAGAATATGGGGAAGATTTCAAAGCAGAGAATATGAAAAGAAAGATCATTACGGAAATATAGTAACCAAAACCGCCTACGAGGTGTCGGTTATAAAACTGGAAAAAGTAGAGGAGAACAAATGAAGATAAATATAGACGATTGTATACGTTTTTCAGACGGAAAAAAATTCGAAAGTATGCTGAGAAAGGCAAAAAAAGCGGACAGATTATTAAAAAGCGGAAAAGGTGCCGGCTCGGATTATTTAGGGTGGCTGGATTTACCTAAAAGAATAAAAAAAGAAGATATAAAGCTTATCAATAAAGCCGCTGCAAAGATTCAACAGCAGTCGGATGTACTTGTTGTTATAGGTATAGGCGGCTCCTATTTAGGAGCAAGAGCTGCAATTGAGGCTCTTACCGATGTCAGAAATATTAAAGGCACGGAAGTCATATTTGTCGGAAATAATATAAGCGGTAAATATGTTGAGTCTGTTTTGGAGTATCTGAAAGACAAAGACTATTCTCTGAATGTTATAAGCAAATCGGGAACAACCGTAGAACCTGCTATAGCCTTCAGAATATTCAAAGAAGCTTTATATGAAAAATATAAAGAAAAAGCTAAAGACAGAATCTATATTACAACCGACCCTGTTAAAGGTGCTTTACGGTCGATAGTGGAAAAAGAAGGATATACAAGTTTTGAAATACCTGCCGATATAGGCGGAAGATACAGTATACTTACACCTTGCGGTTTACTTCCCATTGCAGTAGCCGGTATAGATATAGAGCAGATGATTTCAGGTGCCAAAGATGCATTAAAGAATTGCACAGAGATGTCCGTAACATATGCGGCAGCCAGAAACTTGATGTACAAGAGCAAAAAGACCATAGAGATTATGGTTAATTACGACCCTTCCATGCACTTTTTTACCGAGTGGTGGAAACAGCTTTACGGAGAATCGGAGGGAAAAGAAAATAAAGGTATTTTCCCGGCAGGCGTAGATAATACCACAGACCTTCATTCAATGGGGCAATATATCCAGGAGGGAATAAGAAACATTTTCGAAACTGTTGTATACATAAAAGACGATATGTCCACAATAACCGTTCCAGATATATCAGATAACTCCGACGGTCTGGACTATATTAAGAATAAAAGCCTTAAATATGTAAATGAAATGGCTATGAGAGGAACCAAATCCGCTCATTTGGAAGGGGATGTTCCCGTTATTCTTATTGAATTGGAAAAAATGGATGCATTTACATTCGGTAAACTTATATATTTCTTTGAAAGAGCATGCGGAATAAGCGGATATATCTTAGGTGTTAATCCTTTTGATCAACCCGGTGTGGAAGCCTATAAGAAGAGTATGTTCAAATTATTGGGGAAACCGGGATATTGATTATGACGGAAAATGAAAAATCGGTAAAAAAGGCAAAGAAGACCAATACACGAAAATTGAGCAGTAAAGTTATTTTCATACTGAGTTTAGTAACGTTGTTTGTTATTTGTATTATTATCTCACTCATAATTTTCTTTAATTCCATGCATACATCAATTTATGAAACTCCCAGTCCCACTCCGAGTAAGGTTGCCGAGACCATTACTTTGCCTCCCAGTGAGACAACTTCAACGGAACCTGTCGAAACGCAAGTTACGGAAACACCGGCACCGACGCCTATACCTATGTATAAACCGCAGGATGACATAGAGTTTCTTCTTTTGTTCGGATTGGCCGAGTATGATTTAGCGGATACCATATGGATAGGAATTGTCAATAAAACTGACAATAAAATAGATTTTTTAAGTATACCCAGGGATACTTATCTAAGGTATAAGGACAGAAATAATCCCGATCATTGGAAGATAAATTCCTATTACAACAACTATGTGAATGACCAATGGGTAAAGACGAGCGACTCCGCATCATCCATGTATTTGATGGGTGCATGTGAAGCATTGCTGAATATAGATATGGACTATTATGTAAGGGTATCATATGACACAATAGAAAAAATTGTGGATTCCATGGGCGGTATTGAGTATGATGTTCCGTTCAGAATGGAATATTATGATTTAACACCCGGTCATGAACTTATAATCGAGATTGACGAAGGATTACAAGTATTGAACGGCGAGAATGTTGTTAAGTTTTTACGATTCCGTCAGGGAACCGGATATGATTACATTTCCGATATAGCAAGAATTAACAGACAACAGGATATGGTAAAAACCATAATTAAAAAGGCTTTCACATTATCCAATATATCCGCCGTTATTGAGGTTGCAAAAAATAATATAAGGACCAATTTCGGAAAAGATCAGCTGACTTCCTTTATAACATTCTCGCTTAGTCTTAACAGTGAAAAGATTTCTTTCCATACTCTGAGAGGTTATGAAGATATGGTCAATACTCAAGTAAAAGATTCGGACGGCAATGATATTATTCGCAGTTTCTATATATATTCCGATGAGGAAGTAAGAAAGCAACTGATATCTATATGTGAATAGCTTTCAATCTAAGTACCCTTACTATTGACAAATAACCGCTTTTGATATTAAATTAATCAGGATAAAGGATATATGCAAAACAAAAAGGCGTTTTAAAAGCATGTATCAAGATTTAATCGTCTTTTACAATTTATCGGTAAGAGACTTTTTTTAAAAGGAGGCCCAATGAAGATATCCATACCGAAGGGAACTAAAGATATACTGCCCGGAGAGATAGAGAAATATAAATATGTTCAGACTGCATTTGCAGATATGCTGGAAAATTTCGGATATTCACAGATAAGATTTCCTGTTTTCGAATACACTGAGTTATTTCAAAGAGGGGTAGGCGATACAACCGATATAGTACAAAAAGAGATGTATACTTTTAATGATAAAGGCGGCAGATCCGTTACATTGAGACCTGAAGGTACGGCATCGGTAGTCAGAAGCTATATAGAAAACGGCATGTCATCCAATACCCAACCTGTAAAGCTATACTATGATATTACGGCTTACAGATATGAAAATGTGCAAAAAGGCAGATACAGAGAATTTAATCAATTAGGAGCGGAAATATTAGGTTCCGATTCATGTAATGCGGATGTGGAAGTATTATTTATGCTGTACTCTTTCTTTAACGGATTAGGTATTCAGGGATTACATCTGAACATAAACAGTATCGGATGCAAAACATGCAGAGCGGAATATAACAGTATACTCAAAGAGTATTTTTCCGATAAAACGGATAACATGTGTGCGGACTGTAAAAGAAGATATATAACCAATCCGATGAGGTTGTTGGATTGTAAAGTAGATAAATGTATTGAGATTGCTAAAGATGCTCCCATGCTTTTAGATAATCTTTGTGATAATTGCAAGGAACATTTTTATAATGTTACGGCAGGACTGGATGAAATTAATATACCGTATATTATCAATAAAAGGATTGTCAGGGGACTGGATTACTATGTAAGGACGGTATTTGAGTTTATTGCGGAAGGTTTAGGTGCACAGAATACCGTTTGTGCGGGCGGAAGATATGACGGTCTTGTTGAACAGCTGGGCGGTACCGATACTCCCGGAATAGGTTTTGCCATGGGACTGGAGAGACTTGTGGAAACCATGAAGAATTCCGGCTTTAAGTTTCCGACTGCAAAAACCCCTGTAATTTTTATCGGTTACATAGGCGAAAAAGCATTTAAAGTAGCAAGAACTATTGCAAATGAACTGAGGCTTAAAGGAATATATTGCGAGATTGATATAAATGACAGAAGTTTAAAGGCTCAACTGAAATTTGCCGACAAAAAGGATGCTTTATACAGTGTTGTATTAGGTGATGCTGAAATAGATACAAATAAAGCAATTATTAAGAATATGAAAACACAGGAAACAAAAGAAGTCAGTATTGATTCCATTGTAAGAAGAGTTGTGGAAAATATAATATGAGGTATAATATGGAGAACATAAAAGGCTTAACAAGAACCGGATATTGTGCGGAATATGATATAAAAGATATCGGTAAAAAAGTCGTTCTTATGGGATGGGTTAACAGATCAAGAAACTTGGGCAGCATTATATTCTGCGATATGAGAGACAGGACAGGTCTTATTCAGGTTGTCTTCAGAGAAGAAAAAAATAAAAGTCTTTTCAATAAGGCGACCAATCTCAAATCCGAATATGTAATAGCCGTAACAGGTATTGTAAACGAGCGTGAAGATAAGAATCCTAATATAAAGACCGGAGATATTGAGATTGAAGCAGAAGAATTAAGAATATTGTCGGAAAGTGCCGTTCCCGCAATAGATATTGCCGAAAATACGGCTACAAATGAATTAATGAGATTAAAATATCGTTATCTGGATTTAAGAAAACCCAAGCAGCAGTACTATCTAATCATGAGAAATAAAGTTGCAAAATGCACCAGAGATTTCTTTTCGGAGAACGGATTTATTGAAGTGGAAACACCGGTTCTGACAAGAAGCACACCGGAAGGAGCAAGGGACTATCTTGTTCCGAGCAGAGTAAATCAAGGAAAATTCTATGCATTACCTCAATCGCCTCAACTTTTAAAACAACTGCTTATGATTTCCGGACTGGACAGATACTATCAGATTGTAAAATGTTTCCGTGATGAAGATTTAAGAGCAAACAGACAGCCGGAATTTACGCAGATAGATCTGGAAATGAGTTTCGTGGATGTAGATGATGTAATTGCAGTCAATGAAAAATTCATAAAGAAACTATTCAAAGAAACACTGAATGTCGATGTAAATATTCCTTTTGCAAGAATGACCTATGAAGAAGCCATGAACAGATTCGGCAGTGATAAGCCCGATTTGAGATACGGCATGGAATTAACCGATATTTCAGAATTGGTAAAAGATTCGGAGTTTAAAGTATTTTCCGATGCCTGTAAAAATAACGGATCGGTAAGAGGAATAAATGCAAAAGGCTGTGCGGATTTTTCCAGAAAAGATATAGATAAATTAACGGATTTTGTTAAAGACTACAGAGCAAAGGGTTTGGCATGGTTGAAAGTAGGAGTAGATAATGAAATCACCGGGTCCATAGTTAAATTCTTTGATAAGGAGCAGTTAACGTCTATAGTTGATGCGTTTAATGGCGAAGAAAACGATTTGATACTGATAATAGCGGACAGAAATGAAACTGTTTTCGATTCGCTCGGTGCACTGAGAACGGAAATAGCAAAGAGAATGAATCTTGCAGATCACGAAAGATGGGAGTTTCTGTGGGTTACCGAGTTTCCTTTATTGGAGTTTGATGAAGAAACAAACAGATATTATGCAAAACATCATCCGTTCACATCACCCATGGATGAGGATATACCGTTATTGCACACCCATCCGGAAAAAGTCAGAGCTAAAGCTTATGATATAGTCTTGAACGGTGAAGAGATAGGTGGAGGCAGTATAAGGATACATGATTCGGTCTTTCAGGAGGAAATGTTGGAAGTGTTAGGATTTACAAAAGATAAAGCACAAGAATCTTTCGGTTTTCTTCTGAATGCATTAAAATACGGGGCACCTCCTCACGGCGGAATGGCATACGGTTTGGACAGACTGGTGATGAGCATAACCAAAACCGACAATATACGCGATGTTATAGCTTTCCCGAAAATTCAAAGCGGTGCCTGTCCGTTAACCGATGCGCCTAATATCGTAGAGAAGAAACAGTTGGATGAATTGGGTATATGCTTGAAGGAAAGAAAAGATGAGGTTTAAATGTTACTTAAAACTATTATCAGTTTTTATAATACTTTTAAGTCTGATATTTATAAGCAGTTGCGACATTGTTAAGTTTCCCGTATATGTTTACGGTCTTATAGACACGGAGGGTAACTATCTTGTGCAACCGGAGTTTACCGGAATAAAGATAGGAAAGGAAGGTCTGTATCCTATAAGACAAGGTATTAACGAATACTATAAATGGGGATTTTGTGACAAGAACGGTAATATAGTAATAGAACCTCAATACAGAGATGCAAGCATGTTCAGCGAAGGAATGGCACCTGTACAAGTATATGACCAATCGGAATTATGGATATTTATAGATAAAGAGAACAATCAAGTATTTGAGAAGCAATTCAAATATGCTTTACCGTTCTCGGAAGGACTTGCATGTGTTCAATCGTCGGCAAGAGATTCAACATACAACTTATGGGGATATATCGATAAAACAGGGGAATATGTCATAGAACCTCAATTTCAGATTGCCGCTTCCTTTTCCGAAGGGCTTGCCAAAATACAGACAGGATCCGGATCGGCAGGTTTATGCGGATATATAGACAAGACCGGCGAAATAGTGATAGAACCTCAGTTTTCCTATGCGGGACTTTTTTCAGGCGGTTTGGCTTCGGTAAAACTGAGTATGGACCAGGAGACAAACGATGCCGGATATATAGACAGACAGGGTAATATAGTAATACCTTTAATATACTATAATACTTCCACATTCAGTGACGGATTGGCACCCGTACTTGCAGGAGAAACCTTCAAGGACGCACTGTACGGCTATATTAACGTTGATAATGAGATGGTTATAAAACCTAAATACTATATGGCATATTCCTTTTCCGAAGGTTTGGCGGCCGTTAAAACCGATTATTATGAGAACTCGGGATGGATGTATATAGACACTGAAGGTAAGCTTGTGATTAAAAATGACTACAGTTCGGCATCATCCTTTATAGACGGTGTAGCACCGGTCGGAATGGTGGAATACAGATGATGTTTAATAACCAATGGGATCTTTCAAATATAGTTGATATAAGCAACACCAATTTAGCGCAATCAATTTTAAAGCGTCGCAATATAGAAGACCTCAATACATATCTTTATCCTAAACTGAGTGATTTACATGATCCGTTTCTGCTTAAAGATATGGATAAAGCCGTTGAACGTATTATGCGTGCAATTGAAGATAAAGAATTAATTCTGATATACGGTGACTATGATACCGACGGTATCACGGCAACGGCTGTAATATATAGATTTCTAAAAAACTTGGACGCAGAAGCAACATACTACATACCTAAAAGAAGCGAAGGATACGGATTAATAACGGAAGTATTGGAGAATATACTGAATGAAGATATCGGATTGATAATAACGGTTGATTGCGGTATTCCGTCTGTTAAAGAAGTGGACTTTATAAATGAAATAGGAATAGACTGTATCATTTCCGATCATCATACAGTACAGGAAGAAATTCCCGATGCATATTGCATTATATCTCCGAAAGTTTCAAAATCTTATCCTTTCAATGAATTAAGCGGAGTCGGAATAGCATTGAAGATTGTGCAGGCTTTGTCCATCAAACTGAATAACCCGCAGGAATATGCAAAGTATATTGATTTGGCGGCATTAGGTACAATTGCCGATCAGGTACCGTTAATTGACGAAAACAGGACCATTGCCAAAATAGGCATGGACAGTATTCCTTTTACACAGAATGTCGGTTTGAAAGAACTGATAAGTCAATCCTATCCCAATGGAATCAATAAAGTAAACTCGTCTAATCTTATGTTTAATATAATACCCAAGATTAATGCATCCGGAAGAATGGAGTCACCGGAATATGCAATTAAACTGCTTATATCGGATGATTATGAGGAATGCAGAAAATTATCGGAAAAATTAATTCAATTAAACGAAGAAAGGAAAATACTCCAGAAAGAAATAACCGATTCGGTTCTGGACAAGATAGAAAGCAACGAAAGTATAAAAAATGATTCGGTTATTGTTCTTTATAATGAACAATGGGAGATAGGAATACTGGGAATAGTAGCTTCTAAAATAGTGGATAAATATAACAGACCGTGTATATTGCTGGGAGGTAACGAAAAATACTTCGGTGAGGAGAGAATAATAAAAGGTACCGGACGTTCCGTTGAAGGTTTCAATCTGATTGAAGCACTTATTCACTGTCATTCTTTTTTGGATAAAGATGTAGAAACATGCGGAGGTCACTATTTCGCAGCCGGTAATGAATTAAAGGAATCAAGTGTGGATAAATTTCGCAATATTATTAATCAATATGCAAAAGATAAGGGATTTACGGTTTCTGAACGAAAGTTGCTCAGTCCCGACTATAAAGTCAACATATCTGATATTAATGCGGATAATGCACGGATTCTGTCCTGTATGGAGCCTTACGGTTCGGAAAATGAATTAAATCTCTTCTACATAGAAGATATGATACTGGCAAATTGGCGCCTGATAGGCAAGACAAAAGATCATATGACTATGTCATTTAAAAAAGACGGCAGATATATGAACTGTATTTCTTTCAACAGTGCAAAATACAGCAAATTATTGCTTAACGGATTAAGTTATGATTTGGTATTCAAGATGTCCTTAAATACGGTACGGGATTCAAATTCATTTACCAAGGACGTCAGATATTACGTAAATTGCGAGATTGCAGATATGAGAATCAAAGATATTCCTTTAGCTATTATGGATGACTTGGTTAAGTATTCAAAATCTGATGCAAATATAGAAAGAGAGGATATAGCAAAAGTCTATAGATTGATAAGAAGCAATACTTTGCCCTTTAAAATAGAGTTGGAAACATTACCGAATATACCTCATTTTCTGATTTGCCTTGATATTTTGCAGGAATTAGGTATTATTAATTACAATAACATAGGTTACAAGTTCATATACATCAATGAACTGAATGACAGGAAAAGGAGAAATTTGACGGATTCTCCGACATATATGAAGACAAAGAAAACAAACGACAATGGAAGATTATGAGAAATTGTATGCAAAATTAATAGAAGAGATTAAACTGTACAATCCGAACAGTAATTTCGATTTGATTGATAAAGCTTATAAAGTAGCTCTTGAAGGGCATATGGAACAGAAAAGGGCCTCAGGAGAGCCGTATATCGTTCACTGTATTGAAGTAGCCAGAATAATTGCTTCACTGGAATTAAACTCCAAATCCATTGCAGCGGCAATGCTGCATGATGTTATAGAAGATACAAGATTTACCGCAAAAGATATAAAAGAGATGTTCGGTAATGAAATCGCACTAATAGTTGAAGGAGTCAGCAAACTTACAAACATACCTTTACATAGCCAAAAAGAGCAACAGATGGAAAATATCCGAAATATGTTCATGGCAATGAGTAAAGATATACGTGTAATAATTGTTAAACTTGCCGACCGGTTGCATAATATGAGAACTCTGGAGTATAAGACAAGGAAGAGTCAGATTGAGAAATCCAAAGAAACACTGGATATTTATGCTCCGATTGCTCATAGATTAGGTATGTCTTCTTTCAGAACGGAACTGGAAGATCTGGCTTTTATGCATCTTTATCCCGAAGAATATGCCGATCTCACAATGAAAATGGAGAGAGATAAAGAACAAAGATTTAATATGATTGATAGTATTAAAGGCGATCTGGAATCGGATTTGAAAAACAGCAATATAGAAGGCCATGTGGAAGGAAGAGTAAAACACCTATACAGCATATACCGTAAAATGATTTCACAAAATAAATCTCTGGACCAGATTTATGATATCTTCGCACTACGTATTATTGTTAATAATGTAAAAGACTGCTATTTTGCTTTAGGAATGCTTCATGAGAATTATAAGCCGATACCCGGAAGATTCAAGGACTATATAGCAATGCCCAAGAAGAATATGTATCAATCCTTACATACCACCCTCATAAACAAAAACGGAAGACCTTTTGAAGTACAGATAAGAACATGGGAAATGCACAGAGTAGCCGAATTCGGTATTGCTGCCCACTGGAAGTATAAACAAAAGATTGATGATGCGGAACAGTCATCTTCATTGGAATGGATTTCACAATGGATGGAATGGCAGAAAGAGACAAGAGATGAAGATGAATTTTACTCCAATTTAAAAAATGAACTTTTTGATATGGAGGTTTTTGTTTTCACACCTAAAGGAGATGTTATCAATTTGCCTCAGGGCTCAAATACAATGGACTTTGCATACAGTGTGCATTCCGCAATAGGTAACAAAATGGTAGGTGCAAAAGTAAACGGTAAAATGGTTCCCATTACTTATGTACTGCAAACAGGGGATATTGTAGAAATAATAACATCCAATACCTCAAAAGGGCCAAGCAGAGATTGGTTGAAGCTTGTAAAGACAAGTCAGGCAAGAACAAAAATTAAACAATTCTTCAGAAAAGAGCGAAAAGAAGAAAATATTGAAAAAGGAAAAGAGCAATTATATAAAGAAATAAGAAGACAAGGTCTTAATCCGTCAGAACTTCTTAAACCGCAGTACTATGAGAAAGTTCTGGAGAGATATAATTTTCCTGAATTGGAAGATGTAATGTGCGCAATAGGATATGGCGGTATTACTTCCAATAAAGTCATATCCAGACTGAAAGAAGAATATAAGAGACATAATAAAGAAGAACCGAAATTGGAGATACCCGAAGTTCCGGAGATTGTTAAAACATATAAAAGCACTGAAGGTATCATAGTAAGAGATATACCTAATTGTCTGTTAAGAATCAGTAAATGCTGCAATCCCGTTCCCGGTGATGATATTGTCGGTTATATAACAAGAGGAAGAGGTGTATCGGTACATAGAGCGGATTGCATAAATATAATCAATGATGAGGAATTTGCCGAAAGGAAAATTGATGTATATTGGAATATGGATTCCGATGATAAATATGAGACACGATTGGAAATAAAAGCTTATGACAGAGCCAATCTTGTTACCGATATAATGAAACTTTTATCCGAGCAGAAGATTCAGTGTAACGGAATCAAAGCAAGAATAGCCACAGACGGTTATGCGAATATTCATATTATTGTTATGATCAGGAACAAAGACGAGATTGCCGAGCTCAACAGAAAACTGAGAAAAATAAACGGAATATATGAAATTAACAGATTTTCAAAGAGGCAGAAGATAAGATGATAGCGGTTATTCAAAGAGTAAAAGAAAGTTCCGTATATATCGACAATGAAAAATACTCGGAAATAAAGTCAGGCTTAAATGTACTGCTCTGCGTTACACAGGATGACAGCGAATCGGATGTGTATTATCTTGCCGATAAGATAGTAAAACTTCGAATATTTGCAGACGAGCAGGATAAGATGAACCTGTCACTTCTGGACTTAAATAAGGAACTGTTGGTAATAAGCCAATTTACATTAGCGGCAGATACTAAAAAAGGTAACAGACCTTCTTTTACAAATGCGGCGGAACCGGAAAAAGGTAATAGATTATATCAACTTTTTGTAAGTTACATTAAAGAAAAGTATGATATTAATCCTAAAACCGGAGTATTTGCAGCAAACATGCAGGTTCATATAGTTAATGACGGACCGGTAACCGTTATTATAGACAGTACACAACACAGGAAATAACATATGTTTTTTGTATAAGAATAGGAGAAAATAAAATAGATACTGAATTAAAGATAATAAGAATAACCAGTCCGATGCTTTCATCCAATTGCTATATTTTGATATCAAAAGATGAAGCAACTGTAATTGATCCGTGTATTGAGCCGGATTTAATAGTGAATAGAGTTGATGAATATTCTGCGAAGATCGAGAAGATAATATATACTCATGCTCATATTGATCATGTATATTACGGTGATGACTTAAAAAAAATAACAGGTGCTAAAACATACGGACATATCGGTGATAAAGACTTGTACGGAAATGTATATAAAAACGGTGCCGTTCTTTTCGGAATGAATAAAAAATTTGATGTTTATGATATTGAACTGTCGGATAATCAGGTATTTAAAATTGGTGATAAACAAGCCGTTGTAATACATACTCCGGGACATACAATGGGCTCGATATGTATTCATGTCAATAACTCACTCTTTACCGGAGATACATTGTTTTATGAGTCGGTGGGAAGAACCGATTTAGGTACAGGCAATACCGATATGCTGATTGATTCTATTAAAAACAGAATTTACACACTTCCCGAAGAAACGGTTATATTACCTGGTCATGGAGTAAAATCCACGGTAGGACATGAAAGAGCCAATAATCCCTTTGTCTGATTGACACTGTTTGTTACAAATAGTATAATCAAAAAAAGTGTAAGAGGTGTGACATGGCTAAAATATATGATGAAATTTCCAGAACATTCAGCGAATATTTGTTGATACCCAATTTGACTACAAAGGACTGTTATCCCGATAATATCAGTCTTAAAACGCCGTTGACCAGATTTAAAGCAGGTGAGGAACCGGAGATATATTTGAATATACCTTTTACGTCGGCAATCATGCAGTCGGTTTCCAATGATACTCTTGCAATAGCATTGGCTAAAAGGGGCGGTTTAAGCTTCATTTACTGTTCACAACCTATTGAAGAACAGGCTGAAATGGTAAGAAGAGTTAAGAAATTCAAAGCGGGCTTCGTTATATCCGATTCCAATCTTAATCCCGACTGTACATTGAAGGATGTATTGGCTTTAAAGGCAAAAAGCGGACATTCAACAATACCCGTAACACATGACGGTACCTCTCAGGGAAAACTGTTAGGATTGATTACCAGCAGGGATTACAGGATATCCAGAGATCCTTTAGATAAAAAAGTTACGGATTTTATGACTCCTTTTTCCAAATTGATAACGGGAAAAATGGGTATTACTCTGAGAGAAGCAAACGATATCATATGGGACCATAAGTTAAATTGTCTCCCTATAATTGATGAAGAAAACAATTTACGATATCTTGTCTTCAGAAAAGACTACGATGAACATAAAGAAAATCCCATGGAGCTGTTGGACCATGAGAAAAGATATATGTGCGGTGCAGGTATCAATACAAGAGACTATAAAGAAAGGGTTCCCGCACTTGTTGAAGCCGGTGCCGATGTACTTTGTGTGGATTCGTCTGACGGATTCAGTGAATGGCAGTATGATACCATAAGATTCGTAAAAGAAACATATAAAGGTAAAGTCTTGGTAGGTGGCGGAAACGTTGTTGATGCCGAAGGCTTCAAATATCTGGCTGATGCGGGAGCGGATTTTATTAAGGTAGGTATCGGCGGAGGCAGTATCTGTATCACAAGAGAACAAAAGGGAATAGGAATAGGGCAGGCTACAGCGGTAATAGAGACCGTTAAGGCCAGAAATGAATATTTTAAAAAGACAGGTATATATGTTCCTATCTGTTCCGACGGCGGAATAGTATATGACTATCATATCGCTATGGCATTGGCCATGGGTGCGGATTTCGTTATGATGGGCAGATATTTTGCAAGGTTTGACGAGTCACCGACCAAAGTAATAAAAATAGGAAATAATTATGTTAAGGAATACTGGGGAGAAGGTTCCGAACGGGCAAGAAATTGGCAAAGATATGATGTCGGCACCGATACGGGTATGAAATTTGAGGAAGGCGTTGACAGTTATGTTCCGTATGCAGGAAAGTTAGCTGATAACCTCGATAAATCCATAGCAAAGATAAAAAATACTATGTCCAGTTGCGGTTCCAAGAATATCAAGGAACTGCATGATACTGCAAGGATTTCCATGGTTTCATCTACAAGTATTGTAGAAGGCGGAGCGCATGACGTCATATTAAAGGATAAAACCGATTTTTAATGCAGAAATACATATTCGTTAAAGGTGCAAAAGAGAATAACCTTAAAAATATTGATGTCAGAATACCGAAAGATAAATTGGTAGTGCTGACCGGTATATCGGGATCGGGTAAAACAACATTGGCTTTTGATACAATTTATGCCGAGGGTCAAAGAAGATATGTAGAAAGTCTTTCTTCTTACGCACGTCAGTTTCTGGGCTTAATGAATAAGCCCGATGTAGAATATATTGAAGGTTTGTCACCGTCAATATCCATTAATCAAAAAACCACCAGTCATAATCCCAGATCAACTGTAGGTACTATTACGGAAATATATGACTATTTACGACTGCTGTATGCAAGAATAGGCATACCGCATTGCCATATATGCGGAAGAGAGATATCATCACAATCCATTGACCAGATAATTGACAGTATTCTGTTATTTCCCGAAGGAACAAAAATAATGGTAAATGCACCGATTGTTAAAGCGAAAAAGGGCGAATTTCAGAAACTGTTTGATTCATTGACAAAGCAAGGGTACACGAGAGTTATTGCGGATAGTATACAATATGATTTAAATGAAGATAAAATAAAGCTGGACAAGAATAAAAGACATGATATTACTCTTATCGTAGACAGGTTGATTATACGGGAGGGCATAAGGAAACGGTTAACCGAATCGGTGGAGACCGCATTAAATGAAGCTGACGGAATTGTTCTTATAAATAAAGATTTAAGTGAGGATATTCTGTTTTCCACCAAGCTGGCCTGTCCCGATTGTTCAATTAGCATTGATGATCTTACTCCTGCGATGTTCTCCTTCAACAGTCCGTTAGGTGCATGTGAAAAATGTACGGGGCTTGGCGTATTATTAAAAGCCGATAGTGATTTGATTATACCCGACAGGAATATTTCCGTCCTTGACGGAGCATTTGTTGTAGCGGGGATGTCTTTCGAAAAAGGCTCCATGATGTATTCGATATATAAAATGCTGTCAAAGAAGTTTAACTTTGATATGGAATGTTCTTTTAACGATTTACCTTTGGAAGTACAGAATATATTGCTATACGGAACCGACGGTAATCCGCTGTATGTGGAGTATGAGACCAAAACACGTGCTTTTTCCGCCAACGAACCTTTTGAAGGTATTTTAAGAATGGTGGAGAGAAGATATAAAGAGACTGCACACTCATATATGCGTGCATACTATGAGGGATTTATGAGCGATTCGGCTTGTCCCGAATGTAACGGAAAAAGACTGAAGCCTGAAATTTTAGCCGTTACGGTGAGCGGTATTAATATCAATGAAGTAACTCAGCTATCGGTAAATGAATGCATAAAGTTTTTTGATAACCTGAAGCTAACCGAAATGCAGCAGAATATAGCGGAAATACTTTTAAAAGAGATTAAGGTAAGGCTGAAATTTCTTGCAGATGTGGGTTTGGACTACCTCACATTAAGCAGAAACGCATCAACATTATCCGGCGGTGAAGCACAGAGAATTCGTTTGGCGACTCAGATAGGCTCCAAACTGACAGGTGTAATATATATTCTTGATGAACCCAGTATAGGACTTCATCAGATGGATAACATTAAGCTGCTTAATGCGTTAAAAGAGATGAGAGATTTGGGAAATACCTTAATAGTTGTGGAGCATGATATAGAGACCATCACCGAAGCCGATTACGTGATAGATATAGGTCCCGGAGCCGGTATACACGGAGGAGAGATTGTGGGAGAGGGAAGTGTTCAGGACCTCATAAACTCCGAGAGGTCCATAACCGGCAAGTATCTGTCCGGAGAACTGGAAATAAAGAGACCTGAAAAGTATAGACCTGCAAGCGATAAGTTCATAGAAATATACGGAGCCCGACAGAATAATCTGAAGAATATCGATGTAAAGATACCGTTGGGAATATTCGTGTGTGTAACGGGAGTCTCCGGTTCGGGAAAGAGTTCATTGATAAACGAGATACTGTACAAAGAGCTTGCCTTTGTTCTTAACGGTAAGAAAATAAAGGCGGGAGAACATGACAGAATAGAGGGAATGAATTATCTGGATAAGGTTATCAATATAGATCAGTCACCTATAGGCAGAACTCCCAGATCCAATCCCGCTACATATGTAGGCGTATTCAATGATATACGTGAGATATTCGCCATGACCAAAGAGTCCAAGGCAAGAGGATATAAAAAAGGTCGTTTCAGTTTTAATGTAAAAGGAGGCAGATGTGAATCCTGTTCCGGAGACGGTGTTAAGAAAATAGAAATGCATTTTCTGCCGGATGTCTTTGTAACATGTGAGGTATGCAAAGGAAAGAGGTATAACAGAGAGACACTGGAAGTTAAATATGACGGTAAAAACATATCGGATGTTTTGGATATGACCATAGAAGAAGCATATGATTTCTTTAAGAATATTCCTCAGATTGAAAGTAAATTAAGAGTGTTGATGGATGTGGGACTGGGATATATAAGAGTGGGGCAGTCATCAACTACATTATCAGGCGGAGAAGCACAGAGGGTAAAACTTGCATATGAGTTGTCCAAAAGAAGTACGGGAAAGACAATGTATATGTTAGATGAACCGACAACGGGTTTACATATACATGATGTGAAAAACTTATTGAAAATAATTGACAGGCTTATTGCTTCCGGTAATTCCGTTATAATTATAGAGCATAATCTTGATGTGATAAAATGTGCAGACTATATCATTGATTTGGGACCCGGAGGCGGAGATATGGGAGGTAATATTATTGCGGAAGGTACCGTTGATGAAATAATGAATAATAAAAACTCCTATACGGGAATATATCTTAAAAAGTATCTGGGTTTGTAAATATAATATTCACATAAATTTCACAAATTAATGGTAGAATATAAATAACCTTGAATATGCTGAAGGAGAACATAAGATGAAATTATGTGACATTTGCAAAAAGAACGTGGCAGTAGTGTTTGTCACAAGAATACAGAACAATAAACATACACAGATAGGATATTGTATACCTTGTGCAAAAACGGCAGGTATATCTCCCATTGACCACCTCATAAAAAATACGGGAATGTCCGATGAGGAATTGGGTAATATAAATAATCAGATGGGACAATTTCTTCAATCGTTAGATTTCGATGATATGGTATTGCCCAATAATTTCAGAGAAAATATTCTGCCTTCCAAGTCGGAATCATCCAAGAAGACAAAAGTAAAAGAACCTAAAAAGGACGATAAAAGAAAGTTCCTGGATGCTTTCGGTACCAATCTGAACAAAAAAGCAATGGAAGGAAAAATAGATAACATAATAGGCAGGACCAAAGAAATTGATCGCATGATTCAGATACTTAACAGACGTCAAAAGAACAATCCTTGTCTTATCGGAGAAGCCGGAGTAGGTAAAACCGCGATTGCCGAAGGTTTGGCACTTAAAATTGTAAATCAGCAGGTACCTGCAAAGTTGTTGAATAAAGAAATATATGTACTGGATATGACGGGAATAGTTGCCGGTACGCAGTTCCGGGGACAATTCGAATCCAGAATGCGTAATATCATAAACGAAGTTAAAGAATTGGGCAACATAATACTTGTAATTGATGAAATACATAATATTATATCAGCCGGAGATGCCGAAGGCGGAATGAATGCCGCAAATATTTTAAAGCCTGCACTTTCCAGAGGTGAAGTACAGATAATAGGTGCAACAACCATTGACGAGTACAGAAGGCATATCGAAAAAGATTCCGCTTTGGAAAGACGTTTTCAACCTATTATGGTTGATGAACCGTCCGTTCAAGATACTATTGAGATATTACACGGTATCAAAAAATATTATGAGCAGTTCCATTTCGTAACATTCTCCGATGAAGCAATAAGACAGGCGGCAATATTGTCGGAAAGATATATACCCGACAGATTTCTGCCCGATAAAGCAATAGATGTTATCGATGAAGCGGCATCCAGAGCAAATTTAAATAATGAAGCATTGGTTAAACTGCAGATGTTGAATAATGAACTGGATGAGATATTACAGGAAAAAGAATCCGCCGCTTCAGCCGATTCCATAGACGACTATAAAAGAGCTGCGGAATTAAAGGAAAAAGAATGTAGAGTCAGAGAAGATATACAGAAGTATAAAGACATATTGGATAAAACGGAAGTTACGGTTCAGGATATAGCGGATGTAATAGAGATGTGGACAAAAGTACCTGTTACCAAGATAACACAGATTGAATCCGCCGCTTTACTGGATTTGGAAAAGAAACTGGAGAAGAAGATTGTAGGCCAGAAACAAGCTATCCATGCCGTGGCGAAATCCGTGAGAAGAGCAAGATCCGGTATTAAAGTGAAAAAGAGACCTGCTTCATTCATTTTTGTCGGACCGACAGGTGTAGGAAAAACATATCTTGCAAAGATACTTGCACAGGAACTGTTTGTCAATGAAGAATCAATGATAAGGCTGGATATGAGTGAATATATGGAAAAGCATTCTGTATCCAAATTGATAGGTTCACCGCCGGGATATATAGGTTACGATGAAACAGGCCAGTTAACCGAAAAAGTACGAAGAAATCCCTATTCATTATTACTGTTTGACGAAATTGAAAAGGCACATCCCGATGTATTCAATATACTGTTGCAGATATTGGAAGACGGAAGACTTACCGACAGCAAAGGAAGAGTAGTGAAGTTTGAAAACACAATCATAATAATGACATCCAATGCCGGGACATCATATAAAAACACCGGATTCGGATATGTTCAGGATCAAACCGATTCTTCCGACAGGGTAAGGGATGCTTTAAAGGAAATATTCCGTCCGGAGTTCCTTAACAGAGTGGATGATATAATTGTATTTACAAGTTTAAGCGAACAGGAAATATTCGAAATAGGCAAACTTATGGCTGAAGAATATGCGGAAGATCTGAAAGAAAAGAATATTCTTCTGAAAGTCAGTGATCAAGCCGTAAAACATATAATCGGTGAGAATTATGATGATAAATACGGTGCAAGACCGTTAAGAAGAAGCATGCAGACCAACATAGAAGATGTTCTTTCCGAGATGTATATCAAGAACGAACTGAAAGACGGTATGATGGTTATGATATCGGTTGAAGACGGGACTCTGAAATACGAGTGTATTTAAATATTTACTTATAAGATTTAATACTATTATAAATTGAATGAAAAAATAGTTAAGAAAGTATAATCAGTAGGACTGCTTATACTTTTCTCTTATAGGGTCAATTATATCGGAATAGGGGAAACCGAATACCTGTTCAAGTACCACATCGGTTTTATAAAAGCTTTTACCGTCAATATTGTATCTGTCCATGTATAAGGATGTACCGAAGAAAAATCTGGGATTGGCGATACCTATAATATTATTTGCATAAAATTGACCTCTTCCCACACTTAAAATAATCTGATAACCTGCATCCACAAGATAGTTATAACAGGGGTCTGTTCTGTCACCGTCAATATATTTTGCCACGGAATAATTCTTTCCGCCGGGTGTTATATATATATTCGTCTTTCCGAGCACAGGCTCAATATGTTCCTTCCACAAATTTGTATCGTAAGTTAACCATTGTAAATCCGTATAAGTATCGGGAATATCGGAACTTTTAGTGTAATGATAATAAGAGTGATTGGCAAAAACGTAACCCATCTCTTTTAACTTGTCGGCAACTTTCTTTGCTTTATCCAAGTCCGACTGACGGGATGGTGAGTTTAAGTCTGCCGTAGCATATCCGAACATACTCTCATAGCCGGACATACCTATTATAGCCAGTGCATTGTTATAGGAAAAATCCGGATGTTTCTTAACAAAATCATAAAGAATCAGTACATGTTCACCGTCATAGGTGAGTGTATCCACACCGTCTATCGTAACGATTGAAGCCAAGTTGTTATTCTCATCCAAAGTCAGCATTTTGCAGAAACCTACACTTGCATGTGTACAGGCCATATTATCAAAGGACATTATAAGGGGTTTTTTACCTTCGGGCAGTAACAGTTGTTCTTTAATCTTTAAGTGCTCTTTTCCGTCTTTAATATAGATTTCATATAAATCAGTAGCATTAATAAGGATAAAACCGTGCTCATATAATTTTTCCAGAGTTTTCTTAAATTCGTATCTTGTTGTCATTATATTGAATAATTCCTGACCTCTAGAAGAGGAAAAAGCTATATCGGGATAAAGGGCGAGAGAATGGAAAAAAATATTATAGACAACTCCTGTATACGGAACATAGTTTGCTCTCTGATATAGTTCGGTAATATAGCTTTTATACTCCGAAACTTCAGGTACATCCGAAAGTATTTCGGGAGCGGATTTCATAGTATAGTATGCATTTTCTATATCGCCTTCGCTCTCAAAAGTTTTTGCCTGATCAAGAATCTCCTTTGCCATAAAACCTTTGATTCTGGCTATATCTTCCTTAGCAAGTTCATAAGCATACGTATCTTCAATAACAACATTTGCATAACACAGATATGCATTATTGTAATCCTTTTGCTCTTCATATGTTTTGCCTTTGAAATACTGCTCTCTGGATGCTTTTATTACTTCAGCTTCATTATTATAAAGATTAATCTGCTCCTCGAAATTGCCGTCTTTAAGTAATTCGTTCAATATACCGATGAAGTTCCTGTAATTTTCATAAGGAGGGGAATTATACATTTTATACGTGTTAAAGAAATAGTAGACATTTTCCCTTACGGTATCAGGATGTAAAAAACTGCAGAAATATTTTACGAATTTATATGCATTTTCCTCTTTATAATCATTTTTCCCATTATTATAATCATACGCAAGAACATCGGAAAATCTATTGTCAACAGCAGTTAAAAAAGACTGATTGTTATGCAGGGATATTTTATCTTCCTCAGACAGTTGTTCATAAATCTCCACAGCTTTGCCATAATCATTCTTTTCTACGGCCATAACAAGTGCATCAACGGATTTTTCATTGTAAATATGTCTTTTGTTTATTAATTTCAGCGATCCGTCAAGTATGAAATAAAGGGCTAAAGCCACAACTGCAACAAAAAGAATTACGAGAATAATTTTGCCCATGCTGTAGCTGAACTTGGATATTGCCTTTTTCGGTTTGGTTTTTGTTTTGCTTTTCTTTGCAGTATTCTTTTGTGTCTTCTTTTTCATTTCTTTTTCCTTTGTATATCAATTTAATAATATTTTACCACCTAATAAAGAAAAAATAAATATGCACGTTATTGATTCGGAAAAAATCTGAACAAGAATGAGAAGATTTATTTATGATATAATCATCCGGGGGATAAATATATGAATATATCATTAAACTATGTAGAAAGCGGAACCGGGGATGTTTTGATTCTTCTTCACGGTAACAGTGAAAACTATGAAATATTTAAGCATCAGATAGATTATTTCAGTTCAAAATATCGCGTAATAGCTATAGATACAAGGGGACACGGAAATTCTCCCAGAGGAGATGCACCGTTTACACTTAACCAATTTGCTGAAGATTTAAATGATTTCTTTTTGCAACATAAAATCAGTAAAGCAAATATACTGGGCTTTTCCGATGGCGGTAACATTGCAATGATATTTACAATGAAATACCCCGAAAAAGTTTCAAAACTTATTCTTAACGGAGCAAATCTGAATCCTGACGGAGTAAAAGGATATTTCAATGTATTCTTAAAATTCATGTATAAAATTTTTAAGTGTTTGTCAAAAATCAGTAAGAATTCGAATAAGTATCTGGAAATGATGAGTCTGATGGTAAATGAACCGGATATCGATGTGAATGGTCTGAAGAAAATATCCGTACCGACATTGGTAATAGCGGGGACAAATGATCTTATCAAGGAAGAACACACAAGGCTTATAGCATCCGCAATACCCGATTCAAAATTGGTATTCATAAAAGGTGACCACTTTATTGTATCCAAAAAGCCGGAAGAATTTAATGATGCAGTTAATTCATTCCTAAACAATTAAAAAGATTTTCCTATAATATGTCTGTCAAAGTATACTTTTTTAAATATAATGACAATTAACATTTGCAATATAGAATAAAACGATATAATATACGTAAGCGTAGAAATTGTATCAATTAATGGTTAAGGATTAAGTATGAATTGTACGGCCACTTGCAGTTTCGGTCTTGAATCGGTGTTATCTGCAGAATTAAAGAAAATGGAGTTTGAGAATATTGCGGCGGAGAACGGACGAGTCAATTTTAGTTCCGATTTAGAAGGTATTGCAAAAGCCAATATCAATTTGCGTACAGCAGAAAGGATATATATAGAATTGGCTGTATTCAATGCCGTTACTTTTGATCAATTATTCGATAATACCGAGAGAATACCGTTTCATAAATACATTGACAGGTACGGAGCGATTGTTGTTAATGTTTCCTCGGTATCATCGGTACTGAAAAGCATACCTAATTGTCAATCGATAGTAAAAAAGGCAATTATAAAATCCTTGGGTAAATATTACAAAATAGATACTTTCCCTGAAACCGGTGCAAGATATCCGGTAAATGTGTTCATAATGAAAGATAATGTAAGGATTTATCTGGATACATCCGGAAGTTCCCTATATAAACGAGGATACAGAAAAAGAGGAGGGGAAGCTCCGTTAAAAGAAACATTGGCAAGTGCCATTGTTCAACTCTCTTACTGGAATAAAAACAGAATACTAATCGATCCTTTTTGCGGAACAGGAACAATACTTATTGAGGCGGCTATGATATTAAAAAATATTGCTCCCGGATTATACAGAGACTTTGTTTCGGAAAGATGGCCTGTTTTTAGCAATAACGAATGGAGTAAAGTACGTCAGTTTTACAAGTCCGTGATTAAAGAAGATAATAAAGTTAGACTATATGGTTCGGATATAGATAGTTCCGTAATAGCTGCTGCAAGACATAATGCTCGTAAAGCAAAGGTTTCGGATGTTATTAACTTTTCCGTAAGGGATTTTAAGGATATTACCGTTCCATCGGAAAAAGGTGTTATAATCTGTAATCCTCCTTACGGTGAGCGACTGGAAGATGAAAGCACAGCAAAGATGATATATTCGGATATGGGTAAAAAATTCGAAGAATTCAATAATTGGAGTATATATATACTTGCACCTGAAAAGATATTTGAGGATGCATACGGTAAAAAAGCGGATAAAAGAAGAAAACTATACAACGGAAAAATAATTTGCAATTTATATCAATATTTCGGAACAAAATAGTTTGGGGGAACATGATGAACAGAAATGAATTATCAATCAGATTGGCACAGGAAAGAAATATCACAAAGGTTCAAAGTGATGAGATTATTAACACATTGTTCGAAATCATCAGGCAAGCATTAAAAGACGAAGGAAAAGTATGTATAAAAGATTTCGGTACCTTTCTTGTAAAAAAGAGAAAAGGCAGGGAAGTTAAGGCGATAGGATCTGAAGAAGTTATTGAAATTCCCGATATACTGGAATTAAAACTCAGAGTTTCCAAATCGATGAAGGATTATTTGAATGACCAGGAAGATTAATTCCGATATAATAATCGACTCGGTTGCAAGAGCATGTATTGAAGCTGCCTGTATATTGGATAAACAGGCATATAATGCCATTGAATCATCTCTTTTGAATGAAGATAATGAGACCGCAAAATATGTCTTGAGTGAACTGCTGGATAATGCAGATATTGCAGAAAGAGACTGTATTCCTCTTTGCCAGGATACCGGTATGGTTATATCTTTCGTGGAAATGGGCATTAAAGTGCAACTTGAAGAGCCTGTAGAAGATTTGATTAACAAAGGGATAAAGAAAGGCTATGAAGAAGGGGTGCTCAGGAAGTCGGTTGTAAAGGATCCATTTGAGAGAATTAACACAAAAGATAATACTCCTGCAATTGTCTATATCAAACAGACAGAAGGTGATAAGTTAAAGATTAACCTTATGTTGAAAGGTTTCGGAAGCGAGAACATGAGTTTTGTAAAAATGCTTAATCCTTCACTTTCACAAAATGAAGTTGTAGACATTATATCCGATGAAATATGCAACAGATCATACAACGCCTGTCCGCCCTTATTCATAGGTATCGGTATAGCCGGTACAATGGATTATGCCTGTGTACTGTCCAAGAAAGCGCTGTTAAGACCGTTAAACGAGAGCAATATCAATCCCGTATATTCCGATATGGAAGAGAGAATTCTGGATAAATTAAATAAATCAAATATAGGGCCTGCGGGATATGACGGAAAGACCACCGCTCTTTCGGTCGCAATTTTGGCTTATCCGACTCATATTGCAGGATTACCTGTTGCCGTTACAATACAGTGTCATGCTTTAAGACACAGAGAAATAATATTATGATAAAAATACATACACCTTTTAATGATGAAATACTGTGTAAATTAAAACCTTTCGATAAGGTTCTTATAACCGGATATATGTATATTGCCAGAGATCAGGCTCATAAAAGAATGTATATGGAAGGAATACCTTTTGATGCTGCGGGACAATGTATTTATCATTGCGGACCGTCGGAAGCAAAGAATAATGAAGTTATCGGTTCGGCAGGTCCCACATCCAGTTATCGGATGAATGAATATATGCCGTATATGTTCGAAAACGGAATAAGAGCATTTATAGGCAAAGGTAAAGTAAGTGATGCGGTTGTTGAAAGCATAAAGCAAAACAGATGCGTATACTTCGGAGCTATAGGCGGTCTGGGTGCAAAACTATCCAAGTGCATAAAGAAACAAAGAATTATTGCTTATGAATCTTTAGGTACGGAAGCTCTGAGAGAAATCTATGTTGAAAATTTCCCCGCTGTTGTTATAATAAACTGCGAAGGAGAATCGATTTACGAAAGAGACGGATAATATGGAAAAAATAAAGATGCCGAAACCCATTGTAGAAATAGACGGAGATGAAATGACCAGGATTATCTGGTCAATGATAAAAGATAAGTTACTTTTACCGTATATAGACCTTAATACCGAATATTACGATCTGGGACTGGTTAACAGAAACGTAACCGATGACTCGGTTACAGTGCAATGCGCGTATGCAATTAAAAAGCATAAAGTAGGCGTTAAATGTGCAACAATTACACCCAATGCACAAAGAATGGGCGAATATAATCTTAAAAGTATGTGGAAAAGTCCTAACGCGACAATAAGAGGAATACTTGACGGAACGGTTTTCAGAGAGCCTATTCTTGTTAAGAACATCGCTCCTACGGTTTCTACATGGAAGAAATCCATAATAATTGCCAGACATGCATACGGTGATGTTTATTCGGCTAAAGAATACAGAGTTACGTCGGCAGGTAAACTTAAAGCGGAATTTGTTTTTAAAGATGGTAAAACGGAAGATATACAAGGTTTTGACTTCGATTCCGAAGGCATAGTTCAGATTATGCATAATAAAGATAAATCCATTGAATCTTTCGCCAGATCCTGTTTTAACTTTGCACTGGACAGAAATATGGATTTATGGTTTTCCGCTAAAGATACCATTTCCAAGCAATATGATCATCATTTTAAAGATATATTTGCCGATATATATGAAAAGGAATATGCAGACAGATTTAAGAAAGCCGGTATCGAATATTTCTATACCCTTATTGATGATGCCGTTGCCAGAGTGGTACGCTCGGAAGGCGGCTTTATATGGGCATTGAAGAATTATGACGGCGATGTAATGAGCGATATGGTTTCATCCGCATTCGGCTCGCTTGCCATGATGACATCGGTATTGGTATCACCTCAAGGAGAATATGAGTATGAGGCGGCTCACGGTACGGTAACAAGACACTATTACAGACATCTGAAAGGTGAAAAGACATCTACAAATCCCATTGCCACAATATTTGCCTGGACAGGCGCATTAAGAAAAAGGGGAGAGTTGGACAACTCGGACAGACTGGTAACTTTTGCAGACAATTTAGAGGCATCCTGTATTGAGTCGATAGAACAAGGATATATTACAAAAGATTTACAAAATCTTGTAACAGGTGAAAAAAACACTGTTATGAATACGGAAGATTTTATTAATAAAATAGCAGAAAGATTAGAGGAGAAAGTAAAATGAAAAAAATTACCGAGAATACTAAAATAATCGAAGTTCTTAAAATGGATCCCAACACTGCCGAAATATTCTTTGAATTCGGAATGCATTGTATAGGTTGTCCCCATGCAAGCGGAGAAAGCTTAGGACAGGCAACCAGAGCACACGGTGTGGATACCGCCTTGCTTATTGAAAAGCTTAACGAGTATTTTTCTCACTGAATGATTAATATTGTTTTGGTGGAACCGGAAATTCCGCAAAATACCGGAAACATTGCAAGAACCTGTGCAGCTACGGGAAGTAAGCTGCATCTTGTTAAGCCTTTGGGTTTTGATGTATCCGATGCTCACTTAAAAAGAGCAGGCCTGGATTACTGGCAGGATGTGGATATTTATTATTACGATTCGCTTTACGAGTTTTTGGAAATGCATAAACGTGACAATATGTTTTTTGCATCTACAAAAGCCGCAAAAACATATACCGAAGTTATTTATCCCGATGATTGCTATATTCTTTTCGGAAAAGAAACCAAAGGATTGGATGAGCAACTCTTGAGAGATAACTATGAATTCGCTATACGCATTCCCATGAATAACAGTATAAGGTCGTTGAATTTGTCCAACAGTGTTGCAATAGTAACTTATGAGATACTCAGACAGAGAGGTTTTTCACAGATGCAGCTTTATGGAAATCTGAAAAATAGTTAAAATTTTAACAAATTAGTCGTAAAACCTCATTTTGCATATTGTAAAAGGCAGAGGAATATTATAAAATGATATGGATAATTAATAGATTATAATTAGGAGGAAAAATAAATGACAGTAAAAATTGGTATTAACGGATTCGGCAGAATCGGACGCTTGGTTTTCCGATCGGCTATTGACAATCCCAAAGTAGAGATAAGAGGAATTAACGACCCGTTCCTGGATGTTGCATATATGGCATATCTGCTCAAGTATGACTCGGTTCACGGACAATTCAAGGGTACAATTGAAACAGGCGAAAATTTCCTTATAGTTAACGGAAAGAAAGTTATGGTTTACGCATCCATGGAACCGGCAGGAATACCATGGAAAGATTGCGGAGCTGAATATATTGTAGAATCAACAGGCGTTTTCTTAACAAAAGAAAAAGCACAGGGACACATTACGGCAGGAGCAAAAAAGGTGGTTATGTCTGCACCTTCAAAAGATGATACACCTATGTTTGTTATGGGTGTTAACGAGGATAAATACACAAAGGATATGACCTTTGTTTCCAACGCATCGTGCACAACCAACTGTCTTGCACCGCTGGTAAAAATTATTCATGACAATTTCGGAGTTGTAGAAGGACTTATGACCACCGTTCATGCAACAACTGCTACACAGAAGACTGTTGACGGACCTTCCGCAAAGGACTGGAGAGGCGGAAGAGCGGCTGCCGCCAATATCATTCCTTCATCAACCGGTGCGGCAAAAGCGGTTGGAAAGGTTATACCTTCACTTAACGGTAAGCTGACAGGTATGTCCATGAGAATACCTACAATAAACGTTTCGGTTGTGGATTTAACGGTAAGATTGGCAAAGCCCACTTCTTATGAAGATATCAAAGCGGCAATCAAGAAAGCATCGGAAACCAATCTTAAAGGCATCGTAGGATATACGGAGGATGCTGTTGTTTCAACCGATTTCATCGGTGATTCCAGAACCTGTATATTTGATGCAAAAGCAGGAATTCCGTTAAACGATACCTTTGTTAAACTTGTTGCCTGGTATGATAACGAGTGGGGTTATTCATGTAAGATTGTAGACCTTATCATGCACATGGCCAAGGTTGATGCAAAATAAAATAACAAACTAAGGCCCGTGAATACGGGTCTTTTTTATAAAGGAGACTATCATGGCAGAATTAAAAAAGAAAACAGTAGAAGATATTAATGTTTCCGGTAAAAAGGTTATAGCCAGAATGGATTTTAATGTTCCCCTGAAAGACGGCGTTATAACCGACGACAAACGAATCCGTGAAGCAATGAAAACAATAAAGTATCTTTCCGACCACGGTGCCAAAACAATTCTGGTATCGCATCTGGGTCGTCCTAAAGGAGAGTTCAATCCCAAATACTCCCTGGCACCTATCGCCGCAAGGATTTCCGAGTTATTGGGAAAACCCGTTACACTTGCTAAGGATGTAATCGGTGAAGATGCGAAAGCAAAGGCGGCAGCACTTAAGGACGGAGATGTAATGTTGCTGGAAAATGTACGTTTCCATGCAGAGGAAGAGCAGAATGATAAGGAATTTTCCAAGAAACTGGCTTCTATGGCCGAGATTTTTGTAAATGACGCTTTCGGAACCGCTCACAGAGCACATTCATCAACAGCAGGTATAGCAGATTACCTTCCTGCGGTATGCGGTTTCCTTATCAAAAAAGAGATTGAGATTATGGGTGCAGCTTTAGCACATCCGGCAAGACCTTTTGTTGCTATTTTAGGCGGTGCCAAAGTTTCCGATAAGATCGGTGTTATAGAGAGCCTTCTGGATAAAGTCGATACTATTCTTATAGGCGGCGGAATGGCATATACATTCTTCAAGGCACAGGGACATGATATCGGAACATCTATTTGCGAATTGGACAAACTGGATTTTGCCAATGAGCTCATTGCAAAAGCAAAGAAGAAAAAAGTTAATCTTCTTTTACCGCTTGACACTGTTGTAGCCGACGAGTTTAAGAATGATGCAATGAAAAAGACAGTGGATTTCAATGCCATACCGGCTGATATGATGGGAATGGATATAGGTGAAAAAACCGTTAAGTTATTCACTAAGGAAATTCTTAAGGCTAAAACGGTTGTCTGGAACGGACCTATGGGAGTTTTCGAGTTTGAAAATTTTGCCAACGGAACAAGAAAGATAGCAAAAGCGGTTGCCGATTCCGGTTCGGTATCTATTATCGGAGGAGGAGACAGTGCAGCGGCAATAGAGATTTTAGGTTATGCCGATAAAGTAACACATATTTCCACCGGCGGCGGTGCATCATTGGAATTCCTGGAAGGAAAAGTACTGCCGGGTATTGATGTATTGGAGGACAAATGAGAAAAAAAGTTATAGCAGGAAATTGGAAGATGAACAAGACCCCTTCGGAAACGGCAGCATTTATTACCGAACTTTCCGATAAGGTAAAGCAGACAAAAGATATAGTTATATGTGCGGTACCTTTTGTATGTATACCTGCCGCTTTGAAAGCATCAAAAAGAACTAAGATAAAGATAGCGGCTCAGAATATGCATTATGAGGATAAAGGTGCTTTTACCGGTGAAGTTTCTGCAAAAATGCTTGTCGATTTGGGAGTTCAGTATGTAATAATCGGTCACTCCGAAAGAAGACAGTACTACAATGAAACCGATGCAACGGTAAACAGGAAGGTTCTGAAAGCTATTAAAGCAGGTTTAAAACCGATAATCTGTGTAGGTGAAAGCCTGGAACAGAGAGAAACGGGTGTAACTGCCGATTTTGTCAGATATCAGGTAGGATATGCTTTAAACGGTGTATCTTCGGAAGATATGAAGAACATAGTTATAGCTTATGAACCAATCTGGGCAATTGGCACGGGTAAAACCGCCACAAACGAACAGGCAAATGAAGTCTGCAGAACAATCAGACAGGCTCTCAATGAAAAATACGGAAGAAAAGTTGCCAATGCAACATACATTCAGTACGGCGGTTCGGTTAATGTAAAGAATGCAGCCGAGCTTTTCAGTATGAGCGATATTGACGGCGGTCTTGTAGGCGGAGCCAGTCTTAAATCGGATGATTTTTGTAAGATAGTTAATTATAAAGGATAACGGAGGTAAATATGAAACAATATATCGAGATTGAAGGCGTATGGGCAAGAGAGATTCTGGATTCCAGAGGAAATCCCACGGTAGAAGTGGAAGTATTTGTAGAAGGCGGATATGTAGGAAGAGCGGCTGTTCCCAGCGGAGCTTCCACAGGCGCTTTTGAAGCAGTGGAATTAAGAGACGGCGATAAGAAAGTTTATTTAGGTAAGGGTGTGGAAAAAGCGGTTGACAATGTAAACGAGATAATAGCACCCGAACTGGAGGGATTGAACGTTCTGGATCAGGTGTACATAGACAGACTTATGATGGAACTGGACGGAACGGAGAATAAAGGAAAGTTAGGTGCAAACGCAATACTGGGTGTATCATTAGCCGTTGCTAAAGCTGCAAGTGAAGCTTTGGGATTAAGTCTGTATGAATATATAGGGGGAGTTAATTCAAAAGTCCTCCCGGTCCCCATGATGAATATCATTAACGGCGGAAAGCATGCCGATAACTCGGTAAGCTGCCAGGAATTCATGATTATGCCGGTAGGAGCATCTTCATTCAAAGAAGCTTTAAGATGGTGTGCCGAAGTATTCCACACATTGAAGAAAGTATTAAAAGATAAGGGATACTCCACAGCGGTAGGTGATGAAGGCGGTTTCGCTCCCAATCTTAAAACCGATGAAGAAGCATTACAGGTAATTGTCGAAGCGATAAAAAAAGCAGGATACAAGCCTTATGATCAGATAAGAATCGCTTTGGATCCCGCAGCTACAGAAATGTATGAAGAGGCAAAGGCTAAAGGAAAAGAAGGCTGCTACTACTTCTGGAAAACCGACAGAATGTTCACTGTGGATCAACTGATTGATTACTGGGCGGAAATGTGCGAAAAATATCCTATCATTTCCATTGAAGACGGACTTGCGGAGGAAGACTGGGAAGGCTGGAAGAAACTTACCGACAGACTGGGAGATAAAGTACAGCTGGTAGGAGACGATTTATTCGTTACCAATACAAAGAGACTTGCCAGAGGTATAAAAGGCGGTGTTGCCAACTCAATACTCATTAAAGTAAACCAGATAGGTACTTTGACCGAGACATTGGAAGCTATTGAAATGGCCAACAGGGCAGGCTACACGGCCGTTGTAAGCCATCGTTCCGGTGAAACGGAAGATACCACCATTGCAGACATTGCGGTTGCTACCAATGCAGGTCAGATTAAAACCGGTGCTCCGTCCAGAACCGACAGAGTGGCAAAATACAATCAACTTCTGAGAATAGAAGAAGAATTGGATGATGTGGCCGTATATCCCGGAATGGATGCATGGTTTAATATAAAGGCAAAATAACAAATTAAGCCGTTATAGTATATATGAATGTAACGGTGAAGATAAAAAAGAGAATAAACAATTATCATTAAAGGCACGATTAAGTTTGTGCCTTTTTGATTTTCGGATATAATATATACGGAGTTATTTTATGAGAAAATTTTTAACAAGCACTATTCTGATATGGCTGATATTTGCACTGTTGTCGGTTTCTGTCGGTTGTGTAAAAAACATACATGAAACCGATTACATTACTGATAGTGAAAAATATACTTATGAATATATTCCTGTTAAGACCGACAAAGTCAGCATTATCAAAATGAACGGAAGAAGCATCAAGTGTAAATGTTTTCAAGGACTTTATACATCGGACGATTTTTTGATCAGATATGCGACGGAAGAAGATATAGAAAAGCTGAATATAAAAATAGATAGAACTGATGATGAAACTGTAAAAAAACAGCCTTCCGTTATTTTCTCCTTAGATAGTGAAGAAATAACTTTGATTAAAGATTCATTTACCTGTAGTATAAGGGTTAATTTTAGTGTTATATTTGAAATGGAATTTGAGTATATTAATAAAGACGGGAAAAAGTATATAATACAGACAAACCATTCAGATTATTTGAATCTTATAAAAATTCCAAATTCAAACAAATACCTTGTGGAAAAGGGTGGTTTCTTATTCTCATTAGACCCCGATAGAGAGTCTTTGGATTTCTATTGTCATGTTCAAACAAACGGATATTCACAATTAAAGTCGGAATATGATGTATGGGCATCAAATCCGTATTTTAACGACAATGGAACGGTTATGATATTTTACTCGGGAAGAGCGGATAAAGAGACAGGAAAAGTCTGGGTAAAAAATATAATAACGGGAAAAGAGAACCCGGTACCTAACACAACAGGATACAGCAGAGTTTTAAGTTGGAGAGACGGCAGATATGCCTATATAACATCGCCATTCGGCAAAGTCGAGGAAATTGATACCGTAAATTTAACTTCAAAGGTTATCCATGACACAAAGATTTTTTCTAAAGATACACTGGGTTTCATTTATCCTTATGTTTTTGTTCCCGATATGCCCGGAGGAACACATATAATAGACATACATGATGACGGTGAAGTTTATCATTTTGATGATATCAAATATGCAAAGTGCATGGAAATTGAACGAGTAAACGGCTCTGATTTATTACTTCTTAAATATCTTTATCCCGTAAGCAAGAATAAATGGCATAGCGAAGCCGTTGTTTTGGATTTGTCTACACGTAAGATATGCATAATATCTGTACCCGATGAGTATTCCGTTTCAACATTTAAGCAACATAATGATTGTTTAATGTTGAGTATATATAAGCCGGAAGATGATATTATAATACAGACCGCATATTTCATACCGATATCCGGTATTGAATTGGTAGATTCGGATTGAGTAGTTTCATAAATAATAAACGGAGAAAGAATATGAGAAAAATATTTAGATTTATCGTTATTTTATTTATCCTGTTGTCCATGTTATTTTCTTATACAGGTTGTCAGGAAAAGGTTAAAGAAAGTAGTATTCCGATAGAGACGGCCGGTACGGAAACCGCAGTTGTTCCCGTTGAGTCGGATACGGTAAGTACCCCTAATCTTGAAGTTACCGAAGAAGAGCAAACAGACTCACAGAAGGAAGTTGTAACGGATAATACCGGTACCGAAGTACCAGGTAAACCTTCAAGAACATATATCGATAATATGATTTTCGTAAACGGTAAAAGCCTACCCGTATTTGCATTACCGGGAGTATTCCGCTCACTTGACGGCAATCTGGTCAGGAAACCTACAAACCAAGATTTTAAAAACTTACAGGCTTCAAGAGATCCCGTAACGCATGAAATAACGGGAAGTTTACCCAATGAAGTATTGTCGGTTGACGGAGAAGAGCCTGTAAATGCCGATTCATTGGTTATTTATGCAGGACCGTATGATTATGAATTCAAGTATACATACATTGAAAAAGACGGTCGAAGACAACCGGTTTTTTCTCATGGAACTGATTTACAGTTGACAAGAATTCCGATGACAAATAAATATGCTGTGGTGAAAGGCGGCTTTTTATTCTGGGTGGATTTGGATGCGGAAACAATGGACCTATATTGTCTCAGCGAAACAATGGGATATTCCATGTACGATAATTTTTGGGAGATAGACGGAATTAAGTATCTGAAAGTGTGGGCGATAAGACCTTCCTTCAACAGAGACGGAACAAAAATGTTATTCTATACTGAAAGAGCTACGGAAGAAGTAGGTTATGTATGGGTAAAAGATACCGTTACCGGTGAAGAAAAACCTGTTCCGAATACGCCGGCATTTACAAGAGTACTGCAATGGAGAGAAAACAGGTATGCGTATTTACAAAGCTTCGGAAAAATAATTGAGATTGATACTGTTGAACTTACTGCCAGGACCGTATTTGATAACGAAGAAGCCGGAAGTAATTCCTTTAATATGATTTATCCCTATGTTTTCAATTCGGTTTTAGATAAAGACAGAAATATCTTCTCCGAGATTATTAATCTGAATGACGGAAGTAAAAGGAAATTCGAGGATTCGAAATATCAAAGGTGTGATAATATAACCGTCGTTCCCAACACAAATCTTCTGCTTTTAAGATATGCCTACCCGCAAGAGAACAATCCGATATATCATGAAGCGGTAATTCTGGATTTAGTTACAGGTAAAAGATGTGTGATATCGGTTCCTCTGGAGTATAATATATCTTCAATTTATCAATATAGAGAATACTATGTAGTTAATCTGTATAAATACGGTGATATAAACAATGTACATGACCAGACATCATATTTTATACCGAGAACCGAGATACGTTTTACAGATTAACATTATCTTTATTTATAAAATTAATTTTTTATTTTCAATCCTGTTTTTTGTTTTATTCTGAAAAGGCACTATTCCGATTGTGCCTTTTTTGATTTGAGATATAATAGAGATATATCAAATTAAAGGAGTTGTTATGTTAATTAAAAATTTCAAAAAAGACAATTTGGAAGTATCGGTATTTGATACAAGAAGAGAGATGGGCTTAAAAGCCGCTCAGGATGTACGCAGTGAGATATTGAAATTATTTAAAACAAAAGATGAAATTAATATGCTCTTTGCCGCGGCACCGTCACAGAATGACTTTTTGCAAACCCTTATATCGTATAAGGATATAGACTGGACAAGAATAAATGCTTATCATATGGATGAATATTTAGGTATTGATAAGGATGCACCGCAGGCATTCGGTAATTTTCTTATGAATGCTCTTTTTTCAAAATTAAACTTTAAGACGGTCAACTATATTGACGGTACGGCGGAAGATGTGACAAAAGAATGTATGCGTTATGAAGAATTGTTGAACAATAACACTATTGATATTGTCTGTATGGGAATAGGGGAGAACGGACATATCGCTTTTAATGATCCTCCGGTTGCGGATTTTTCCGATAAAGTCAAAGTTAAAATAGTAAAACTGGATGAGTTATGTCGTCAGCAGCAGGTTAACGATAAGTGCTTTGAAAATATTCATCAGGTACCTAAATATGCCATTACATTAACAATACCGGCTCTTTTTGAGGGAAAAAAACTTTTCTGTATTGTGCCGGCACCTACCAAAGCAAATGCGGTTTATGACACTTTAAACGGCAAAATAGAGGAGAAGTGTCCTGCAAGTATACTGAGACTGCATTTAGCTGCAAAGCTCTATTTAGACAAAGACAGCGCATCTAAGCTATAGCAGGAGGAGCATATGAACAGAGAAACTTCCGTTGCAGGCAGATTTCGTTATGAGGGAGATATTATTTCAATAAAACCCATAGGTGCGGGTCATATTAATAAAACATATGTAGTGGAAACAACATGCGATAAATATACCCTTCAACTTATAAACACAACGGTTTTTACCAATCCCGTCGCTCTTATGGAAAATATATATAATGTGACGGAGTTTTTAAAAAAGAAGATTGCCGCACGGGGTGGCGATATAAGAAGAGAAACGTTATCCGTTGTCAAAACAAAAGATAATAAATTGTTTTATGTGGATTCGGACAACTGTTACTGGCGCTCATATTTATACATTGACGATGTTACGACATATCAGCAACCTAAGAATCTTCAGGTAGTACGCGACAGCGGCTACGCATTCGGTGATTTTTTGAATATGCTTTCCGATTACGATATGAGCACTCTTCATGAAACAATTAAAGACTTTCATAACACAGTAAAACGATTCCGTGACTTCGAAATGTCCGTAAAGAGGGATGTTGCGGGAAGAGTCTCATCTGTTTCCGATGAAATTAACTTTTTATATCAAAGAAAAGCCGATTGTGGAATAATATTGGAGAACATAAAGTCGGGTAAAATACCTTTAAGAGTTACGCACAATGATACAAAACTGAACAATCTTTTATTTGATAATGCGACCGATAAACCTATCTGTATTTTGGATCTGGATACCGTCATGCCGGGCTCAATACTTTACGATTACGGTGATGCGTTGAGAATTTCCTCATCTTCCGCTGAGGAAGATGAAGAGAATCTTGATAAAGTTCATTTCGTTACGGACAACTTCATATATTTCACAAAAGGTTTTTTAGCAGCCGTAAAGAACAGTATTAATGCTGTTGAGTTATCACTTTTGCCGTTTTCCATTAAACTTATAACCATGGAGATAGGCATGAGATTTCTCACCGATTATCTGAATAACGACATATATTTTGCGGTACACAAAGAAAACCATAATCTTATACGCGCCAGAACGCAATTTAAGCTGGTTAAGGAAATAGAAGGGTATTTACCCAAAATGAATGAAATAGTGCAAAAAATGGGAAGTGAGCTGTGAATAATTACATTGTAAAGTGTGTATCATCATTGGAGAAATGTTTTTTGGACGATAATATACAAGACAAGAAGCAATATACTTCATTTTCCTGTTTACTGAATGAAAAACTTAATTTCCAGATTGCATATACTATGACAAGCGATACTTTAAAGGATAAAAGCCCCTGTTATTTTCATATAAAATCGGAGTTGAAGGAATTTATACGGGTTTATAAAGTGGAATCGGTTGCTGTCAGGCTGCCCGTATATCACAATTTACCGACCGATAATTATCAGCGTAAAGTACCCCATTGTTATCCCGATTTATTATGTCCGTATGATAAAAAAGACAATGTCTATTTCGTACCTGATCTTCTGCAGTCGCTGTTTATAGAGGTGGATTTAAGTAATAACACATGTTTTTACGGAGATTATGTTATTAAATGCTATTTTACCGATAATGACGGTAATACGGTTGCTTCAACGAATGTATCGGTTAATATAATCAATTCTATGTTATCCGATAAAAGAATTACATTTACACAGTGGTTTCACGGTGACTGTTTAGCTTCTTATTACGCAGTTAAACCGTTAAGCAAAAAACATTTTGCAATTATGAAGAATTTTCTCAAAACGGCTTATGAGTACGGTATTAATGCCATACTGACTCCGGTACTTACCCCGCCTTTAGATACCAAGATAGGAGGGGAGCGACCGACAATGCAACTGGTGGATATTACAAAAACATCTTCCGGTTATGAATACTCATATGATTTACTGGATAAATGGATAGATATGTGTAATGAGATAGGATTTGAATATTTCGAAATCTCTCACTTTTTTACCCAATGGGGTGCAAAGCATGCACCGAAAGTTGTAGCATATGTCAACGGTAGGAAGAAAAGAATATTCGGATGGGAGACCGATGCAACTTCCGATGAATATATTTCTTTTCTAAGGGACTTCATATCCAATCTTTTGGTTTATCTTAAGAATAAAGGTGTAGATAAAAGGTGTTTCTTTCATATTTCCGACGAGCCTAATGAGAAGAATATAGAAGGGTACAGAAATGCAAGAAACAGCATTATCGATCTTTTAGACGGTTATCTTGTAACCGATGCCTTATCTTCCATAGAATTCTACAAACAGGGAATTGTAACATCTCCCATTCCCGCAACGGATAAGATTGAACCCTTTCTTAAACAAAACATAGATAATCTATGGATATATTACTGTTGCGGTCAGTTTATTGACGTCAGTAACAGATTTATTGCAATGCCGTCACAGAGAAACAGAATAATAGGCACACAGTTATATAAATACAGAATTTCAGGATTTTTACAATGGGGCTATAATTTCTACTATAACCAATATTCCAGAAAACTTGTTAATCCCTTCCTTATAACCGACGGTGATTTCTTCGCTCCTGCGGGAGATGCATATTCGGTATATCCGGGACATGACGGTAAACCGCTTAAATCCTTAAGACTTGTAGTATTTAATGAAGCATTACAGGATTTGAGAGCATTCTTAAAGTTGGAGTCACTGACTTCCTATGAGCATGTGATGAAAATTATTGAGAGTAACGGGAAAATATCCTTCAGTAAATTCCCTGAAGATATCGAATATATTATCAATCTTAGAGAAAGAGTAAATAAGGAAATAGATAAGCTCACTGAAAAGAAATAATATAAAAGTTATCTTTATTTACTAATACCTTTTTGGTTTTGTTTATTCATTAATACAGTTTAATAAAATATCGTATAACAATGGTAATAAAAAAATCCTTTATTCCTTTGTTAACGCTATATTCAATAACGGCAATAATATTGAGTACAAACTTTAATATTACGGTTTTATTGATTTCAGGGTTGATTTCCGTTACCGTTCTTTTTATTTATACTAAGGATAAATCCGTAGCAAAGATTATTAAGGTTTTGCTTCTTTCATTCTTTGTAATTGCATTTACCGTATTTTTCTTCTTTTCACGTCTTCTGTTTATGAATATAGAAAATGACTATTCAGATGAAAACCGGAAAGAAGTTCGATTGACGGGGTATGTAACGGAAATAGTTAAGGATCAAGTGAATAAGTTTAAAGTTATATTGAAATGCAATAACGGTTTTAACTATTTTGTCACTATGAAGGATGATTATATAAGGATAGGGGATATTATTGAACTGTCAGGACTGTTGTATAAGCCGGAAAGTGCAGGTAATAAAGGACAGTTTGATTATCAAAAATACTGTTATTCAAAGAATATATCGGCGGATATATACGTAAACAGGGGAAATATATCAAAGATAGGTAGTAAACCGTTTATCGGGTTTATAGGGAATATAAGAGAAAAAGCGGTAGAAAGGGTAATGAAGCATCTAAATGAAGATAAAAGAGGAATTGTTACAGCACTTATAGCCGGTTCACGTACTTATCTGGACAGAAACACAACAAGTACATTCCAAAAAAGCGGATTATCGCACATCTTAAGCATATCCGGCACCCACTTCAACATATTAATCATTCCGTTTTATTATTTATTAACTTTATTATCAAAGAACAACAGATTCTCTATGATATTCACAATATTTGCAGTATTATTTTTACTTGTATTTACAGGCTTAAGAATAAGTGCAATCAGAGCGGCATTATGTATTGTTACATTATTCTTCTCCAATATGCTCTATTTCGACTCCAACAGGTATCTGCCTATATGTCTCTCTTCATTAATCATTATTTTGATAAATCCTTTATCTGTTTACGATTACGGCTTTATTATGTCCTACTGCTGTGTGGTATCGATAGCATTGTTCAGCAGAAAAATCCGTTCATTTTTTGTATTGCAGATTGATAAATTAAAGAAAACCCTGCAGGAAAAGGTGCTGAAGAAACATATTGTATTGGAAGACTATTACAGAAGAATAAGGAAGACAAAGTTGAAAGCAGTAATTCTAAAAGTACTATCCGCACTAAGTCTTCTATTATCCGTTCAACCTTTAACGGTGTTTATATCATACAGGTTGTTTCACTGTATATATCCTTACTCTCTCTTTTCCAATCTTATAATCTTTATACTCATAACTCCGTTACTTTTATCGCTTTGGACCGCTATATTATTTCCCCGGATAATGTGCCCCCTATTCGGGTTGTTGGCGAATTTTCTAATTAAGTTTGCCGAATATATCGGCAATTTACCTTACTCAAAGCTCTATGTTAAACATATACCCGATATTTTCCTTATCATTATTATATGCACATTTTTGTATATAAAGTATAAACCTTTTAAAAGCAGGATAAATAAATATATCGTTATCAGTGTTGCAACGCTATTATGCGTAATAACTATTTGTATAAATAATACTCCGAAAGTCGTTTTTATGGATGTAGGGCAGGGTGATTGCGCCGTTATAACCTTGTCAAACGGATATAACATAATGATTGATACAGGCGAATATATAGATTTATCCGCTGTTGCATATCGTACAGGACATAAAATAGATATGATTATACTTACACATTCCGATTCCGATCATTGCGGTGCAATTGAAGATGTTTTGGATAACTTCTCGGTGGATAATGTTTATCTTCCATATACAAATCATAAGGACAATATTAAACTATCTGACCAATTGAGCATGAATTATCCGGATACATATTGCGGTATGCTCAAAAGAGGTGATGAGATAAGAACCGAAGGAGTCTGTATCAAAGTACTAAACCCCGATACTGATATCGTTTATACAAATGCAAATGACGGTTCGGTAGTTTTTAATCTGTATACAAAAGCCGGTAGTTTTCTTTTTACCGGAGATGCGGACATAAAAAAGATACCTTCAGATATATTTTTAAAATGTGACATAATTAAGATGCCCCATCACGGAGATGATAAGGCTATAAATTCGGAAATAATTCATTATATATCTCCGAAAATAGCGGTTATATCGGTCGGAAAACATAACAGGTACGGTCATCCGGGAAGAAAAACTCTGGATACACTTGCGGAAAAAGGTATAAATACCTTGCGAACGGATATTAACGGATCGGTTACCGTATATCTTATAAACAGAAAATACTATCTGTTTAAATACAGATGAAATGTGTTAAAATCTATGTGTGAAATACGAAGATATTAAAAATGAAATATCGGGCAACATTTTTAAACAGGTGTATCTGTTTTACGGGGACGACGAGTATCTTAAGCAATCGGTAGTAAATGCTTTAAAAACCGCAATTATACGATACACACAAGCGGAATATGACAATGTAAAGTTTGATGATACTTCAAAAATAGAGGATATCATTAACGAATGTGCCACTTATTCCTTCAGCGGTAACAATAAATTTATAACCTGCAGGAATACCGGATTTTTCAACAAAGAGGAATTTAGTGATAAAATTATCAGTCTTAGCGATTATGTTACCGAAGGTGTCTACTTATTCTTCATTGAAAACGACATCAATAAAAGACTGTCAGGCTTTAAGCACTATAATTCCAAAAACAGTGCTTACGAGATAACCAAAGGAACCGCTGAGGACATTAAGAGATTTGTATATTCCGCTTTCAGAAAAGAGGGGAAGAACATATCTTCGGAAAATCTCAATCTTTTTCTGGAATATTCCGGTCTTAATCTTTCCTTTGTGACATTAAGTATAGATAAGATTCTGCTATATATTCAGCCCTCCAATGAAGTAACCGCGGAAACGATAAAATTGTTATGCACCGGTATTACCGATGTAAAAGGATATGAACTTACCAATAATCTTTGTAAGAGAGATTTATCTGCGGCACTGGATGTCTATTACGATATGGTATCTTTAAAATACGCTTTACCGTATTTTACCGCTATTCTTTTCAATACTTTCTATGAAATGTATACGATTATAGTTAATAATATTACATCCTCAAACGATTTTCGAGTGAGAAAAGCCATTCAGAATTCCAAAGAGTTCAGTATAGAACAATTAAAGAATATTATATATGCCATATCGGAAGCCGATCATGATTTCAAGTCGGGAAAACTCGGTCAGGATTCGGCAATGGTAACATTGATGTCAACAATAGTAAATTCTTAATATTATGTTATAATACCGGAGGTTGAGGTAAAAATATGCGCTGGGACAGAAAAGAATATTTGGATTATGTAACGTTTAAAGAGAATAAAAGGCCTATGTTTGTAGAACTGTTCGGACCGCTTATAGGTCTGGAAGAGGAATGGATTGAACAGGGCGCTACCGAAGATGAAATAAATATGACGGCATTTGACTGGGACTATGTTCCGTATGTTAACTGCGGTGCAAATTGCGATATATTTGACGGTCCTGAAGAAAGAGTAATAGAAGAAACAAAGGAACATATTATCACTATCGATGCCTTGGGAAGAAAAATGAAATTGATGAAAGGAGCCGCAACCATACCGCTACCAATGGATTATCCCGTTAAAAATATGGATGACTGGTTAAAATTGAAGCATCTGTATCAGTTCAGGGAAGAAAGGATAGATTATAACCAGGTAGAAAACGCTAAAGAACAGCAAAAACAAGGTGTTATGGTGCGGGCGGAAGTTCCGGGCGGATTCGATTTACCCAGACAATTGATGGGAGAAGAGGAACTCTGTTATGCCTACTATGAACAACCGGAACTGATAGAAGATATTCTCAATACCGCGGCGGATACCGCTATTAAATGTTGCGAGAGACTTTCCAAGCACTTAATTGTCGATCATTTACACATTCATGAGGATATGGCGGGAAAATCCGGTTCGCTTATAGGGCCTGTTCATATAGAAGAATTCTTACAGCCTTATTATCTTAAAATATGGGATGCTTACAAAAATAACGGGTGTACAATATTTGTTCAGGACTCCGACGGAAACATGAATTCCGTCATAGATGCTTTTCTGAATTGCGGATTGAATCAGATGTATCCAATGGAACCTGCTGCTGGAATGGATATAGTAAAAGTACACGCAAAATATGGTACAAGGTTATCACTTAAAGGCGGTATAGATAAGTTCATTTTAAGAGACAGTAAACTTGCGGTATTAAAAGAGTTGGAGTATAAGATGCAACCTTCAATGTTAAAAGGCGGTATTGTTTTCGGTCTGGATCACAGAATACCCAACGGTTCCTCACTGGAGTTGTACAGATACTATGTTAAAACTGCAAGAGAGATTTTAGGAAGAGAACCGCTGGATAAGAAAAACAAAGGTTGGATGAGACAGGCTATATAAGGTGTAACCGGTAATACATCATTTATGCAGAAATATATAAAACACAATCCGAACGGAGTCCGTTCGGATTTATATTAATAAATATAGATTTATTTCTTAAACGATTATTTAAGATGAACCGATAATTTAGATTTATGTCTGGCAGCTTTATTTCTGTGTATTATGCCGTCGGAAGCCGCTTTATCAACAGCTTTCATTGCTTCCATGATAAGTTGCTTTTTATCCGGCGAGTCATTTTCTATTGCCAGTCTGGCATCTCTTAACTGCTTTCTGGTAGAAGATTTTTTTGCCGAATTAACCAATCTTTTCTTCATTGAGACACTAACTCTTTTTTCCGCTGATTTTTTATTTGCCAAAGTATCCACCTCCAAATGAATTACTGAATATTTATAACACATTATACTGAAAATATCAATTATTATCCACTTAAATATGATAAAATATATACATGAAAAACAGAATTGATGAACTGGTAAAAATATTGAATTATCACAACAAAAGATATTATGAATTGGATGCACCCGAGATATCCGACTATGAGTATGATATGCTGATGAATGAGCTTATCGCTCTTGAACAGCAATATCCCGAATACAGATCGGTTGAATCGCCGACACAAAGAGTCGGGGGAAAACCTCTTAAGGAATTTGCAAAAGTGAAACATACGGTTCCGTTGGAGAGTTTGTCCAACGCATTTTCTTACGAGGAATTGTATGCTTTCCATGAAAGGATATTAAAAGAAAGTATTAACCCTGAGTATGTGTTGGAGAAAAAGATAGACGGTCTTTCGGTTACTTTGGAGTATGCGGATAATATATTTGTAAGAGGTGCTACCAGAGGAGACGGAATATACGGGGAAGATATAACCGAAAATCTGAAAACCGTTCATAACATACCTTTAAAGTTACATACAAAAGAAGTAATACCTTATCTTGTAGTTCGCGGTGAAGTATATATGGATAAGGATAATTTTGCTAAGATAAATGAAGTTGCGGAAGAGAACGGTGAGAAACCGTTCGCAAATCCGAGAAACGCCGCTGCGGGCTCACTAAGGCAGTTGGATTCAAAAATAACGGCCAAAAGAAATCTGAAGATATTTGTATTCAATCTGCAAAGTATACAGGGAGCACTTTTCGATACCCATGTTCAGACATTGAATTTTCTGAAAGATGCAGGTTTTGTCGTAAATGATGTTATAAGAGTATCGGGTGATATGAAGGACATTATTTCCGGTATAGAGGAAATACATGATAAACGATTTTCCTACAAATACGATATAGACGGTGCGGTAATCAAGCTGAATAATATTGCGGACAGGGAAGTTTTAGGCTCCACCGCTAAGGCTCCCAGATGGGCTATTGCATATAAATATCCTCCCGAACAGAAGGAAACCGTGGTTAAAGACATATTTGTACAGATAGGAAAAACAGGGGTACTGACTCCCAATGCCGAATTCGATCCGGTTTTTGTGTCGGGCAGTACTGTAAGCAGAGCAACATTGCATAACATGGATTTTATCGATACCAATGACATAAGAATTAATGACCATGTAATAATTCAGAAAGCCGGAGATATCATTCCGGAGGTTGTCAGAGTTTTAAAAGATAAAAGGACAGGGAAGGAAATTAAGTTTAAAATGCCAGAGAATTGTCCGTTCTGTAATTCCGATGTTCAAAGAGTGAAAGATCAGGCGGCATACAGATGTACCAACATAAACTGTACAGGTCAGATTTCCAGGCGTCTGGAACACTTTTGTTCCAAAGATGCAATGGATATCGAGGGATTAAGTACTGCAACTGTGGAAAAGTTCATGGATTTATCATTGTTAAAGGATATTGCGGACATATATGATTTGCATAATAAAAGAGAACAACTGCTGAAAATTGAAGGATTCGGTGAGAAAAGTGTAAATAAACTGCTTTCTGCTATAGAGAAATCCAAGAGCAATAATATAGACAGACTGCTCTTCGGTATCGGAATTCTGTATATAGGACAGAAAGCATCCTCATTGCTTGCGGAAAATTTCCCCGACATGAAGAGTATTATGGCAGCCGAAATAACGGATTTTACATCCATAGATACATTCGGAGAGGTAATGGCAAACAGTATAGTCGATTACTTTAAAGACGATAAAGCTGTTGAACTTATAAAGAGACTGGAAGCTCAGGGAGTTAATATGAAGTCTCTGAGTTATAACAATACACAGAAGCTGAGTGATAAACTTATCGGAAAGACATACGTTATAACAGGCTCCTTTGAAGAATATACCAGAGATCAGTTGAAAAGTATTATTACTTCCAACGGAGGCAATGTTACCGAGAGCGTTTCCAAAAAGACCGATTACGTTCTGGTAGGAGATAAGCCGGGAAGCAAACTGACAAAAGCTCAGGCTTTGGGGATAAATATTATTGATTTGGAACAATTTAAGTTTTCCTTGTTGTAATAATGATTTTTAGAGTTATAATTGAGATACAATCCTAATAAGGACTGTTAGAATAGAAGGAGAAAAATTATGAAAAACAGAAGAATTTTATCTATCATACTTGTAGTATTAACGGTTTTGTCTTTAACCGGATGCAGAAAAGTATACGAGACACACAGACCGGTAAAACCGGTAACGGCAAATATAGTTGCATTGAAAGGACCTACCGGTATAGGAATGGTCAAAGTAATGAATGATATAATCTCTCTTTCCGATTATGTCAACACAAAATTTAAAATAATGACTTCACCCGACACCGTTGTTGCGGGATTACTGGATAAAAGCATAACCATTGCTGCCGTTCCTACAAACCTTGCAGCTGTTCTATACAACAAGACGGAAGGAGAAATACAGATATTGGCGGTTCACACTTTGGGCGTACTGCATATCTTGGATAAGACGGGCAATATCAAGAGTATAAAAGATCTGAAAGGTAAAACCCTTGTTACAAGCGGACAAGGTTCGTTGCCGCAATATGTCCTGAACTTTATATTATCCGAAAACGGCATTAATCCGGAAACGGATATGGAAATAGTGTATAAAGCGGAACACAGCGAAGTCGCCACATTACTTCTTTCGGGGGAAGCGGACGTTGTGATGCTTCCGGAACCGTTTGTTTCCACCGTTTTGAATAAAGATGCTTCCATAAATCATGCGATAAATCTGAATGATGAATGGGTTAAAAGTGCACCGGATATAACGTTGTCAATGGGCTGTCTGGTGGCACAGAAGTCCTTTATAGAGGAATATAAAGAGGAAGTGGATACTTTCCTTGAGTTATATGAAGAGTCTATAGATTGGGTTTTAGAGCAGCCGTACAATGCCGCTCCTCTCATAGTATCATCGGGTATTCTGGATAACGAAAAGGTAGCGGAAAGTGCAATACCCAATTGCAACATTGTCTATATCGATGCAGCGGATGCAAAAGACAGTTTAAACGCATTTTTTAAATTTCTTTATAACAACAACCCCGCTTCGGTAGGCGGTAAGGTTCCGGATAACGGAATATATTACGAGAGATAGAAGGAGCAAATATGACACAATGTAATCACAACTGCTCTGACTGCAGTCAGAATGATTGCGAGAGCAGAATACAAAAAGAACAAACCAATGATTTTTCTCAGATTAAAAATGTTGTCGCCGTTTTAAGCGGTAAAGGAGGAGTGGGAAAAAGCATGGTAACAAGCCTTCTGGCTGTGGAACTTACCAGAGCGGGGTATAAGGTGGGCATTCTGGATGCGGACATTACCGGTCCTTCAATACCTAAAGCTTTCAACTTAAGCGAACATATAAGGGGAAATGAGACGGGAATATTTCCCGCAAAGACCAATTTCGGTACAAAAATAATAAGCATAAACCTGCTTTTGGAAAATACGACAGATCCTGTTTTGTGGAGGGGTCCGGTTATTTCCGGTGTACTTAAACAATTTTATACCGATGTTGTATGGGGAGAATTGGATTATCTGCTCATAGATATGCCCCCCGGAACGGCAGATACCGCTCTTACGGTATTCCAGTCCATTCCTGTAGACCAAGCCATAATAGTTACTACACCGCAGGATCTTGTATCCATGATAGTGGAAAAAGCAATTAAAATGGCAGATATGATGCATATTTCGGTTTTGGGAGCCATACAGAATTTCAGTTATGCGGTATGCGATAAATGTAATAACAAAATTGAGCTTTTCGGTGATACGGATACAAATAAACTGAGTATTCCGGTTGTGGACAGGATACCTTTTGATAAAAGATTAAGTGCTGCAATGGACAGAGGAATGATAGAGCTTACGGAAGATACATATATCGCCAATACGGTTAAGAAACTTATTGAAAAGAGTAAGTAAGTTTTATTATCAATACAGATTTATTAAAAAATACCGGAAATTGATATTAATAATCAGTGGGATATCAGTTACATATCAGTAAAATCAAATTTTCTGCAAAAAAAAACGGGGTAACCCGTTTGTTTTTAACAAAATCTCTTTATAGCGTCTGTTAACGGCTTAATGTCATCGGTATGTGCAACCAGTGATATGGGTTTACTTAAGTCTAAACTGAATATACCCATAATGGATTTGGCATCCACAACATATCTGCCGGAAACCAGATCGATATCGTAATCAAAAGCGGAGACTATATCCGCAAATTCCTTGACATCGCTTATTGAAAGAAATTTTATATCAATTTTGTTTTTCATGTCATCCTCCTAACTGCTTCAATATATCATATAGTTACTGAAACATCAATAACGGTTGTGATATAATATTATCTGTGAGGCAGATATGATTAAACTTAAAAACAGACATTTAACCGTTATTATCAATCCGTTAGGAGCGGAAATAGTTTCCGTTATTAAAGACGGATATGAATATCTATGGCAGGGAAATCCCGATATCTGGAAAGGTCAGGCTCCCAATTTGTTTCCTTTTATAGGAAGACTGAAAGATGAGGAATATGAGTATGATAACAGACTGTTTAAAGTAAAGATACACGGATTTGCCAGACATTCGCTTTTTGAGATTGTGGAGAGCAATGAGAATTATGTATCGTTGAGGATTACCGGCACTCCCGATACTTATGCCGTATATCCGTTTGATTTCGACTTTATAGTTTCCTACGAACTGATGGATAACATAATCAAGAAGCAATACATGATAATAAATAACGGGTATAAGGTGATGTATTATGAAGTCGGGGGACATGAAGGGTATAATCTGACATTTGAAAAGAATAAAATAATGGACGACTACTACATTTTGTTCTCAGACAATATTATATATAATTACACAACCGATAAGAATATTATGATTAATAAGCAAACGGAAGAGATAAAACTTTCCGATAGGAAACTGTATCTTAAGCCTGAGATTTTTAAGAATGATGCCCTTATTCTGGATTGTTCAAAATTAAGCAACAGGGAAGTTGTTCTGAAATGTTCTACTTCGAGCAGAAAAGTAAAAGTGAGATTTGAAGATTTTGATTATTTGGGAATTTGGACCCACCCTTTTTACACAAATTATGTGTGTATAGAACCGTGGTCCGCTTTACCTGATTGCAATTTTATTGATAAAAAGTTGGAGAACAAGATAGGTATACGCAAGTTAACTGCCAAGAAGACAGACATGTTGGAGTATTTTATTGATGTGTTGTGATGATTGATAATTTGGTTAAGGAAATTAAAAAGGCAAAGAGTATAGTTTTTTTCACCGGTGCAGGTGTGTCTACCGAAAGCGGTATACCGGATTTTCGAAGCACCAAAGGACTTTACTTAAGCAAATATGACGGCTATACTCCCGAAGTTATTATAAGTCACAGTTTTTTCTATCATAATCCCGATGTGTTTTATCGCTTCTATCATGACAAGATTGTGCATCCTGAAGCAAAGCCCAATGATTTTCATTACGGTATAACAAAGTTTAAAGACATGAACTATGATGTGTCCGTTGTTACACAGAATATTGACGATTTGCATAATATCGCCGGTAACGGTAAGGTTTACGAATTGCACGGAAGTATCAGCAGGAATAATTGTATCAAGTGCCATAAGTTTTTCAATCTGGACTATATAATAGCCAACAGAGGTAAAACAGTCAGATGCGATGAGTGTAATTCATTGGTAAAACCCGATGTGGTATTGTACGAAGAACAGCTGGATCAGGTTATAATAGAGCAATCCATACAAGCCATTATGAATGCGGATGTATTGATTGTTGCAGGGACAAGTTTATCGGTATATCCCGCAGCTTCCTTTATTGACTTCTATACCAAGAATTGCCTATGTATATTAAACAAGACAAGCACTCCCCGTGATTCAAAAGCGGATTATGTTTTTTATGATTCCTGTTCCGTTGTATTAAACAAAATAATCGAAAAACTGGAACGGAATAATGAATGAATTGGCAGCCCTTAAGGGTATCGGACCGAAAATAATTGAAAAGCTGAATACTCTGAGCATATACAACACAAATGATTTGCTGGAGTATTATCCGAGAACCTATGTCGACAAGACCGGTATTTCACATATAAGCGATATAAGGGAAGGGGAATATTTCTCTTTAAAGGGTATTTTATACAACATCACTTCCAAACAATTACCTTACGGCAGAAGATTACATATTGTCACCGCGGAGTTTAAAGATCAGACGGGACAGATTTCCGTTACATGGTTTAACCAACCTTATCTGAAAAATGTTCTAAAAGAGAACAAAATGATTTATATTTACGGGAAAGTAGAGAAAAAGGGTTTTTTCTACAATATGTACAATCCCGATTTTTCCTACAATGAAAAAGACTTTTTCATTATACAGCCGATATATTCCAAGAATGCTAAGATAAATCAATATGAGATAAGAAAAGCCGTTAAATCGGCTATGGATTATTCTCATGTGTTGGTAAAAGATTACTTTCCCGAATATTTGAAAGAAAGATATAATCTATGCGATAAGGAATTTGCGGTAAAAAATATTCATTTTCCCGCATCATCTGCCGATTTCTTTGCTGCCAGAAGGCGACTGGTTTTTGAAGAGTTCTTCTTAATGCAACTGGCATTGGTTTCATTAAAAAGCAACATGGGAAAAGATAAATCCCCTATAAATATATCCAAGTTTGATATGGCACGGGAATTTGTACGATCTCTTCCTTTTACTCCCACCGATGCACAGCTTCAATCTATGAAAGATATAGCTTCCGATTTAAGCAGCGGATATTCCATGCACAGATTACTGCAAGGCGATGTGGGAAGCGGCAAGACGGTTGTCGGTTTGTATGCCGTAATGTGTGCATATCGGAACGATTATCAGAGTGCTTTTATGGCTCCTACCGAAATACTTGCCCTGCAGCATTATAGGACCGCTGTTGAACTGTTGAACAAATTCGGATTAAATATAGCGTTACTTACAGGTCAGTTAAGGAAAAAGGAAAGGGAAGATATTTTAAATAGAATTGAAAACGGAAAAGTCCACCTTGTGATAGGAACACATGCTATATTACAGGAAGATGTAATATTCCATAATCTCGCTTTGTGTATAACCGACGAACAGCACAGATTCGGAGTACAGCAAAGACTTATACTGTCTTCCAAAGGGGTAAAACCTCATTTACTGGTCATGTCGGCAACTCCCATACCCAGAACGCTGGCATTGATACTGTACGGTGATCTGGATATTTCCACACTGAAGGAATTACCAAAAAACAGAAAAAAAGTGCTGACTTATTCCGTTGATGAATCATTCAGACAAAGGATTAATAATTTCATTCAGAAGATTGTTGTAAAAGGAGAGCAGGCATTTGTTGTATGTCCTGCTATCTATGAGAATGATGTCTTGGATGTGACCAATGTGCTTACAAAATACGAGCAACTGCAGACGGATATTCCATCTGTAAAAAGTGCAGTACTTCACGGTAAGATGAAAAAAGTCGAGAAAAATGAAGTAATGGAAAAGTTCATCAACAATGAGATAAGTGTTCTGGTTACCACAAGCATTATTGAAGTGGGAATTGACATACCCAATGCAACTTTAATGGTAATTGAAGATGCTCAGCAGTTCGGTCTTTCTCAGTTGCATCAGTTAAGGGGCAGGGTAGGTCGCAGCGATAAACAATCTTACTGTATACTGTTCAATCAATCATCATCCGATATTTCAAAGAAAAGAATGGATGTAATGGTACAATCCAATGACGGCTTCTATATTTCCGAACAGGATCTTCTATTAAGAGGTCCCGGAGATTTCTTCGGTACAAAACAGCATGGTCTTCCGGATTTCAAAATAGCCAACCTTTATACCGATATGGATATACTTAAAGATGCTCAGAAAGCCGTGCAGGAAGAGATACGGAATAATGCAATATACAGACAGTTGCTCGGAAGAGAGCTGGATTACTTATCCAAAGCAAAACTTTAAGGAGGTACACCATGATTTTAAGTAATTGCGTTGTATTTGACGGGGTGGATTTTAAAGAAGGACTGCAGAACATATATATTGAAAACGCTCTTATCACCGACATAAGGACATATACTCATGAACCTCATTCGATAAACATCAACGGTTGTATAGCCGTTCCGGGATTTATAGATATTCATACCCACGGAATATGCGGTACGGATTTTTCTTATTCGTTTGATGCCGATGCCGATAAATTTTTCGATAATTACGTAAAAGTCGGAACAACATCGGTCTTTCCCACAACCGTTACCATGGATCCCGATAAATTAAACCTGCTGCTTTCAAAGTACAGTAAAATAAAACATCCCGCATTTTGCGGTATTCATCTGGAAGGTCCGTTTATAAACATTAAAAAGGCGGGAGCACATAACAAGCAATATATTATGCAACCGAGTGTTGAATCTTATCGGAAGATAACAGGCCAATATGAAAATATTGTAAAGAGGGTTACAATAGCATGCGAATTGGATCAGGGCTATAAGCTTGCCGGATATTTAAAAGAACACAATAAGGTTGTATCTTTCGGACATACCGAATGTATCTCGGATGAGGCTTACAAAGCATTTAAAGCAGGTTACAGACTGTCTACTCATCATTTCAATGCCATGCCTTTAATGCATCATCGTGAAATTACCGTTACAGGTGCCGCTCTTGTAGACGATTGTGTTTCATGCGAATATATTCCCGATTTTTATCATGTCGGTAAAGAAATGCTAAAGATATTGTTTAAGTGTAAGAAGCCGGAGAATCTGGTAATGGTTACCGATTCCATGTCGGCAACCGGTATGCCGGACGGGGAATATACATTGGGCGATTCGGATGTTTTTGTAAAAGACGGCCTGGTGAAAAATCAATCGGGAACAATAGCGGGCAGCAGCGTCACCATGGCAAAAGGCGTTTTCAATATGATTAATGCGGGGTTTAATCCGGTTACGGTATTGAAATCCGCAACATCGGTCCCGGCAAAAGTAATGAACCTGAAGAAAAGAGGTATTTTAAGACCCGGTTATTATGCGGATATTAACATATTAGATTCCAAGTTCCGATACATGTTCACAATCAGTAAAGGAACTCGTATTGATTAGATTATTTTATGTCAGTATTTATCTTTTATTATGTGATATGAGTAATAAAATATGTGTAAAAATGTTATTAAATTAACACTCTTTTCAATATTGTTATTGAAATAACATTCCTGTGTGATATAATACGTAAGGTTATACTTAAAAACTAATTCGGAGGTCTAATAAATGTGTCAAAATTGTAATCTGGACGAGAATCAAAAAAAGCTTCAGGAAGTGTTTGACAAGTACAAAGATACACAAGGAGCTTTGATTCCTGTTCTTCATGAAGCTCAGGAAATATACGGATATCTTCCTTTATCGGTTCAGGAAGCTGTTGCCGATGCGTTGGAGATTCCGCTATCTGAAGTATACGGTGTAGTAACATTCTATACCCACTTTTCCCTTTATCCGAAAGGAAAGTATAAGATTCAGATATGTCTCGGAACTGCCTGTTATGTTAAGGGAGCGAACAATATTCTGGAAGAACTTAAAAAGCAACTTGGAATTGATGTGGGGCAATCCACGAAAGACGGAAAGTTTTCATTGGATGCGTGCAGATGTGTCGGAGCATGCGGAATTGCACCGGTAATGATGATAAATGATGATGTATACGGTTCATTGGCGGTAAGCGATGTTGCCGATATACTTAAAAAGTATTAATCGGGTAAATGGAGGATATTAATGAAATCATTAACTGAATTAAAAGCAATAAAGCAAAAAGTTACCGAAGTGCCGGATTACAAGATTGTTGTAGGTATGGCAACATGCGGTATCGCTGCCGGAGCCAACCCGGTTTTTAAAGAGCTTAAGAGAATTGCTGATGAAAAGAAACTTTCGAATGTCGATATACAGATAACCGGTTGTATAGGTATCTGTCGATTAGAACCTATTGTGGAAGTATATACTGCAAAAGGTGAGAGATACACCTATGTTAAAGTGGATGCTGAAAAAGCGCAGGATATTATACAGAAGCATATTATTGAAGGAAAACCCTGTACCGACTACCTTATTTGCGATGACGGGGAAGCATGTATAAAGAATATACAGGAAACCAAATCCTTCAAAAAGCAGATAAGAATTGCTCTTCGAAACTGCGGTAACATAAACCCGGAAAACATCGATGAATACATAAAGAACGACGGATATTTTGCTTTGGGCAAAGTATTGACAGAGATGAAACCTGCCGAAGTTATTCAGTTGCTGCTGGATTCCGGATTAAGAGGCAGAGGAGGAGCAGGATTCCCTACCGGATTAAAATGGAAATTTGCTGCAGCAGCTCAAAATGAACAAAAATATGTCTGCTGTAATGCCGACGAAGGCGATCCCGGTGCTTTCATGGACAGATCTGTACTGGAAGGCGATCCGCACAGCATATTGGAAGCAATGGCAATCGCAGGATATGCCATAGGTTCCGATCAGGGATTCATTTACGTAAGAGCGGAATATCCGGTTGCAGTCAAGAGATTGAATCTTGCTATAAAACAGGCCAAAGAATACGGTCTGTTGGGTAATAACATATTCGGTACCGATTTTTCCTTTGACATTGAACTGAGACTGGGAGCGGGCGCATTTGTCTGCGGAGAAGAAACCGCTTTGATGACTTCCATTGAAGGAAAAAGAGGAGAACCCAGACCCAGACCTCCTTTCCCGGCAAATAAAGGGCTGTTCGGAAAACCCACTATATTAAATAATGTCGAGACTTTTGCCAACATCCCGGTGATTATAAACAAGGGGGCCGATTGGTTCAATAAGATAGGTACCGAAAAGAGCAAGGGAACAAAAGTATTTGCAGTCGGAGGAAAGATTAATAATACCGGCCTTATAGAAATACCTATGGGAATGACATTAAGAGAAGTTATTTACGAGATAGGCGGAGGAATACCCAACGGTAAAGCTTTCAAAGCGGCACAGACGGGCGGACCTTCGGGCGGATGTATTCCTGCCGAGCATCTGGACGTCGCGATTGATTATGACAATCTTATCGCAATAGGCTCCATGATGGGTTCCGGCGGACTTATCGTAATGGACGAGGATAACTGTATGGTGGATATCGCTCATTTCTTCTTGGGATTTACCGTGGATGAATCGTGCGGCAAATGTCCTCCTTGCAGAATAGGAACACACAGAATGTTGGAAATGCTGGAGAAGATAACCGCCGGCAAAGGTGAAGATAAGGATATCGAAAAATTGGAAAGACTTGCTTATTCCATAAAAGAAGCGGCATTATGCGGATTAGGTCAGACAGCACCCAATCCGGTTCTTTCCACATTGCGATATTTTAAGGATGAGTATAAAGCTCATATTTATCAGAAGACCTGTCCCGCGGGAGTGTGTAAGAACCTGTTAAGTTATAATATCGACGCTGAGAAATGTATCGGTTGCGGTCTCTGTGCCAGAAACTGCCCTGCAAATGCAATTACCGGTGTAGTTAAATCACCGTATACGATAGATAAAGATAAATGTATTAAATGCGGAGTTTGTATGGAAAAATGCAAATTCGGTGCCATATACAAGAAATAGGGAGGATTAACAATGAATTTGCTTAATGTAACAATAGATGGCATAAAGGTACAGGTACCGGAAGGAACATCGGTTTTGGATGCCGCAAAATTGGCAAATGTTGATATACCGACACTTTGTTATTTAAAGGATATCAATGAGATAGGCGCATGCAGAATGTGTCTTGTGGATGTCGGAGGAAGAGCACTGCAGGCAGCCTGCGTTTATCCTTGCTCGGAAGGTTTGAAAGTTATAACCAATTCTCCCAAGATAAGAGATATAAGAAAGGCTACATTGGAACTCATACTTTCCCATCACGACAGAAGTTGTCTTACATGTATAAGAAATCAGAACTGCGAGCTTCAGGCTCTGGCCGATAAGCTGAATGTAAGAGATATACCTTTTGACGGTGCACCGAAGGGATTACCGATAGATAATATTTCAAAATCCATAGTCAGAGATAACAATAAGTGCGTACTGTGCAGAAGATGTACATCCATATGCAACAATATACAGACAGTCGGTGCAATAAATGTAATGGAAAGAGGATACGAAACCGTTGTATCCACTACCGATCACAGATCCATTGCCGATGTCAACTGCGTTAACTGCGGACAATGTATAAATGTTTGTCCCGTAGGTGCTATTTACGAAAAGGACAATACACAAGCCGTATGGGATGCTATAAAAGATCCGGATAAATATGTCGTAATCCAAACCGCTCCTTCGGTAAGAGCCGGAATAGGCGAAGAGTTCGGTTACCCGATAGGAACACCGGTTACCGGAAAAATGGTGGGAGCTATCAAGAAAATGGGATTTGATAAAGTGTTTGATACCGATACCGCAGCCGACCTTACGATTATGGAGGAAGGAACGGAGTTGCTGACCAGGATAAAAACCGGTGGAAAATTACCGCTTATCACATCGTGCAGCCCCGGCTGGATAAAGTTCTGCGAACACGAATTTCCCGAATTCCTGGATAACTTATCCACATGTAAATCACCTCAGCAGATGTTCGGTGCATTAATCAAATCATATTACGCCGAAAAGAATAATATTGATCCTTCAAAGATTTTTGTAGTGGCCGTAATGCCGTGTACCGCTAAAAAATTCGAATCTGACAGAGAAGAAATGTTCAACGACGTGGATGTTTCCATTACATCCAGAGAATTGGCCAGAATGATTCGTGAAGCGGGTATAGACTTCCGTTCGGTAGAAGAAGCGCAGTTTGATAATCCTCTTGGAGAAGCAACCGGCGCAGGCGTAATATTCGGTGCAACCGGCGGAGTTATGGAAGCCGCATTAAGAACGGTATATTACATACTGGAAGGTAAGAGAATCAATGAAGAAGCTCTGATGCCTATCAGAGGAACAGAAGGTATCAAAGAAGCAACATTGAAAGTTGCAGGTATGGATGTAAATGTTTGTGCAGCAAGCGGTCTGGGTAATGCAAGAAAAGTTCTTAACATGGTAAAGAACGGTGAAAAGAATTATCATTTCATAGAGATAATGGCTTGCCCGGGAGGATGCGTAAACGGCGGCGGTCAGCCTATTGTTCCCGCTTCGATAAGGAATAAGATTGACATAAGAGCGGAAAGAGCCAAAGCGTTATACTCGGAAGACAAGCGTGCCACATACAGGAACTCAGATGAAAACCCGTTCATTCAGAAGTTCTATAAAGAATACGCCGGAGAACCGGGAAGTCATAAAGCACATGAGCTTCTCCATACACATTACCAAAAGAGAGAGAAACACTTGAAGAATAAATAGTTTCTCATACCGGTAATCTTTAATATTTGAAGAATAAGCAAAAAGCGGTAGTAATACCGCTTTTTCGTATAGAACAATAAATATCAGTGAATTATTTAATAATTAAAAATATCAATATAATCAATATTGTCTGTTCATTATGACAAATATATACATTAAAATACAGGTAATGAATGAAGCAGGATATATCTTCTCATGTATTGACTTTTTATCTCCCAACGAAAAATATCGCCTGTATATGGCGAGTAAATCGGTATATGAAATATTTGATATGAATAAAGATGATTTGCTTTATCTCTCAAAGATTTCCGATGTTCCTTATGATAAACTCAAAACCGTTCGTAATATAAGTTATCCAAAGTATCAAAAAGGGAATAGTGATATAAAGATTACGGATATATATTCTGAAGACTATCCTCAAATACTTAAAGAGACATATGGTGCTCCCATAGTCTTATATCACATAGGAGATATACCGAAAGAATGTATGGTTTCGGTTGTGGGCTCCAGAAAACCCGGTCCTTACGGAATGAGATGTGCCGAAGTATTATCGGTTAACTTGTCTTTACAAGGCTTTACCGTAGTGAGCGGTATGGCAAAAGGTATTGACGGCATCTGCCATATGGCCGCTTTACAATACGGTAATTCCGTCGCGGTATTGGGTAACGGCTTAAATGTATGTTACCCCTCGGAAAACCGAAATTTATATGATATGCTGATTAAAAAAGGATGCCTTATAAGTGAATTCCCTCCGGACAGTAAACCGAAAAAGATTAATTTTCCCATGCGAAACAGAATAATATCCGGCTTATCATTTTGTACGGTTGTGGTGGAAGCCGGCATAAAAAGCGGTTCATTGATAACTGCAAATTGCGCATTGTCACAGAACAGGGAAGTATATTGTTTTCCCAATTATATCGATACGGGTTTCAACGGAACAAACTTATTGATTAAGGAAGGAGCGGGCATAATTACGGACATAGATGATTTCTGTCGTGAATTAAATACTATTGAAATTAATCGAAAAACCATTTATTATTGTAAAAGCAATTGATTTGGAGGAAATTATGTCAAAAAATCTGGTAATAGTGGAATCGCCTGCCAAGGCCAATACAATCAAAAAGTTTTTGGGAAAGGATTTTACCGTCATGGCCAGTTTCGGTCATGTGCGGGATTTACCGGAAAAAGCATTTGGAATTGATGTTGAAAACCATTACCAACCCAACTATGAAATTTTAAGCGGAAAGAAAGAAGTTGTAGACAAACTTAAAAAAGCCGTAAAGGAAAGCGACAGGACTTATCTTGCAACCGACCCGGACCGTGAGGGTGAAGCAATTTCCTATCATCTGGCTCATTTACTCAAAATAGATCCTCAGTCAAAGTGCAGAATTGTTTTTAACGAGATAACAAAACCCGCCGTAACCAATGCTTTGAATGAAACAAAACCTATAAATATGGATATGTTCTATGCACAGCAAGCCAGAAGGATTTTAGACAGAATAGTAGGTTACAAAACCAGTCCCCTGTTATGGAAGAAGATTAAAAAGGGCTTAAGTGCCGGCAGAGTGCAGTCGGTGGCATTGGAACTGGTATGCGACAGGGAAGATGAGATTAGAGCTTTTGTACCCGAAGAATACTGGAATCTTATGCTGAAACTCAGTAAAATTTCCCATGACCAGATTTTCATTGCGAAATTCTATGGAAAGGATAATGAGAAAGTTAAACTGTCAAATGAAACCGAGGCGAACGAGGTATATAACTTTGTAAGTAATAACATTGTTTCCGTAAAATCGGTAAAGAAGACCAAAAGAAAGAAATATCCTTTTCCGCCTTTTATAACCTCTACCTTGCAGCAGGATGCTTCCAATAAATTGGGTTTCACAACATCCAAAACAATGAAAATTGCTCAGGAACTTTATGAAGGTATAGAATTGAAGAATGACGGTACCGTGGGACTTATAACCTACATGAGAACCGATTCCACACGTATTTCCTCCGATTTTCAGATGGCTACACGTGATTTTATAAAACAGAATTTCGGCAACGAATTCGTACCCGCAAATATACCCAGTTACAAAAATCGCAATAATGCTCAGGATGCACATGAAGCCATACGTCCTACGGATTTCAACTTGACACCTACCAAGGTATCGGCAAGCCTCACAAAAGACCAGGCTTCATTATACACATTGATATACAACAGGTATATTGCCAGTCAGATGTCGCCTGCGGAGTATGACAATACAGCCGTTGATATTGTTTGCGGACCTTATCTGTTTAAAGCCGTCGGTAATATTGTGACCTTTAAAGGCTATATGACCGTTTACGAAGAACATAGGATAGAACAGAGCGATTCGGAGAAAGATGAATATGAAAATACATATCTGCCGAAACTTGTTGCAAAAGAACAGCTTATGAAACACGACTTACAGAAAATACAGAAATTTACCACTCCTCCTTCAAGATACACGGAAGCATCGCTGGTCAAGATGATGGAAGAAAAGGGGATAGGAAGACCCAGCACCTATGCTCCGACAATTAATATCATTTTAAAAAGAAATTATGTGAAAAGAGAAAAAAGAATATTAGTTCCGACAGATCTGGGTATGACGGTAAATACATTCATGGTCAGGAATTTCGAAACCCTGCTGGATTACGGGTTTACAGCTCAGATGGAAGAGCAGCTGGATGAGATAGAAACGGGAAAGGTTGACTGGATATCCTTAATAGATAAATTTTATAAGGACTATATCGAACAGATTTATATAGCCGATATACGAACCGATAAAATAGATTTGCTTTCCGACGAGATATGTGAAAAATGCGGAAAACCCATGGTTATCAAATCGGGAAGATACGGAGATTTTCTGGGATGCTCCGGTTACCCGGCATGTAATTTTACCAAGAAGATAATTGATGATACGGGGTATAAGTGCCCTAAATGTAACGGTAAAGTACTGAATAAAAAGACAAAGAACGGCGTTAAGTTTATTTCCTGCGAAAATTATCCCAAGTGTGATTTTTCATCATGGGGAACCATAATAAAAGATAAAAAATGTCCTAAATGCGATAATTTCCTTTTGAAAGTATTTGAAGACAAACAGGCTATGACAAAATGTTCTTCGGATAAATGCGACTATAAAACCAAGTTTGTTAAGGTTACAAAAGGTAAAAAAGAAAAGTAAATTAAATATTTACTTATAAAATTCCGTCAGTGAATATTTCTTGGTAAGCATATTTCTCAGATTGAACATAGCGGTATATGTAGCGGTTATATATATCGGTATATTGTGCTCCAGAGCGGTTTTTACGAGGGTTGCATCGTTTTTTGCTACAGATACCTTATTCATGTCAAAATCGACATTTTTAAGTCTTAAAGCCATATCTTCCGCTCTTGAGCCTCCCAGATAGACATATCGTATTTTATCATTTATTTCCTCGAGCTTTTCAAATACAACATCATTAATCCAGGAAATATCGGTACCGTCGGCAGGTTTGTCGTTAAGGATAACACACAGAATATATTCGTCATCTACTAAAAACAGGTAATCGATAATCCGGTTGAAACCCGCAGTATTTTTTACGAGAATGATGTTAACAGGTACATTATTGATTTTAACCGTTTCCATGCGTCCGAAACCGCTTTTAAACGTACTGACGGCAGTCAGAATGTGTTTGTCTGCAATTCCTATCGCATTCAATGCACAGGATGCGGCCAAGGCATTGTATATATTATGTGCTCCCGGAAGGTTAACGCGGACATCATATAATCTACCGTCTACAGTCATAGCGATATCGCTTCCGGTTACGTCCATATTCTTTACAGAAACGGCACCGACATCAGGCTTATGACGTCTATAACCGCAGTTATCGCATCTGAAACCGCCTAAATGAGCATATGTGACATAATCATAGGTATAGGGGTTTTCGCACTTAATACAGTGTAAAACGTCATTCTGTTCATTAATATGTGTATCAGGCATTTTTACATCGACACCGAATAACCTTGTCCTGTTTTTTGTTAAAGCCATAAGATGGGTACATAACGAACAATCGGCATTTATACATATCGGCGAATCACAGTTATTAATGCCGTCCGCTATCAACCGTAATATATTATTTACATCACCGTATCTGTCCAACTGGTCGGCGAATATATTGGTTACCAGTATAACTTGCGGATTTATATACTTGGTGACCTGTCTCAGCGCTGCTTCATCACACTCTATCACGGCGTAATCATGACGGTTTTTTCCGGACAGCGAAGAAGCCAGGCAAAAGGAGGTAACAACTCCGTTAAGCAGGTTAGCTCCCGATTTATTGGAAAAATAATTAATTCCCGCATTTTCCAGAGCGGTCTCTATAATTCTGCAGGTGGTTGTTTTTCCGTTGGTGCCGGTTACAAGAATAACTTTAACGTTTGCGGAAACATACTTAAGAATGTCTTTACAAAACAGCATTGCTATTTTGCCGGGAAGGGAAGTGCCTCCTTTTTTAAAAACTCTCAGAACGGCACAGGTTATTTTACATAATAATATCGATAATACCACTTTCAATTTCATAAAAAAATTATATCAGCGCAAAAGAGGATTATCAATAAACAATCCTCTTTAGACTTAAAGAAAAAAGTGGTTGTCAATTAATGCCGATAAAAGGATTAAATAATATAATGCAAATAAACATATTTTCATGTTATATTATACCTACGGAGGTTTCATGGAATATACTGACGAACAGCTGATAAATATGAGCGTAAAAGGCGATACTTCGGCTTTCGGTGTTCTTGTTGAGCGCTATCAGAACAAAGCATATGCAATATCCATTAAGATTGTGCAAAATCATGATGATGCTTTGGATTGCGTACAGGACTCGTTTATAAAAGCATTCAGAAGTTTAAGCTCTTTTAATTTCCAGTCGTCATTCAATACATGGTTATACAGGATTGTAACCAATACCTCTTTGGACCTTCTGCGTAAGAACAAGAAATATCAGAGCAATATTCCCATAGAAAAACCTTTATCGGGAGATGACGATGATGATTATTTTATCCAGATAGAAGACCAAAAGGCGGATGTGGAAAATATAGCGGAAAGCAACGAAACGGTAAAAGCGGTCAGAGAAGCCATCAGTCAACTGTCTGAAGATTTAAAGAAGGTTATATTATTGTTTGAGATAGAACAGTTCTCACTTATAGAAGTTTCCGAGATTCTTAACATTCCTGTCGGAACGGTAAAATCCAGATTATTCAGAGCGCGGGAAAAACTTGCAATATTATTGAAAGATAAGGAACTTTTTTGAGGTGTGCTACGTTATATATATGAGGATTTGTTAATAATGAGTAAATGCGGGAATTGCAAAAAATTAATACATGAATATCTGAACAGCGGAAGGTCGCAGCAAATCAAGGAAAAACTGGATCTTCATCTTTCCGTCTGTCATTCCTGCAAAGAGTATTTTGATTATATGCTTGCAATTAACAACTCGCTGAGAAAAATGAAAAGTACGGCTGTTATCAATGTTAAAGATGTCGTTATGGAGAGTATAAGGGAAGAGCAGCCTCAACCTGTCAGATACAGAAAGGTATACATAGGATATGCGGCAGCGGTTGCCTGTGTTGCAATCGTTGTAGGGGTTTTTGCTATTACCGGAGGTTTTCGCACCAAACTGTATAAAGAAGCTGCGGGAATCCCGAATTCAACTTACAGAGATTCTGACGAACAGATAATAGAAAAAGAACCTGCTTTTGCCCCCAGAGCCTGTACTATGGCGAATGAGGATGCACTGGGAATTGAATCCGCAGATGAAAAAAGCTTTGAAGATATGATTATATGCAACTATTCTACCGATAAAAGTTATAACGACCTTATGAAAGAGATAACCGATTTATCGGAGCAATTCGTTATTTTCAATATATATAATCAGGCGGATATGAATGAGATATCTTTCATATCCAATACTGCGGATACCGAAAAGATTTCCGAAGAATTGAATCTGAAAAAAGATATCACTGTAAAAACCGAAACAAATACAGCCGATAGTGTCAGCGAATATACAAAAGTTATCATAATATATAAAGACTGAGCATAATCCATGATATAATTGAATCCGATGAAAAAACTACTTTTAATTGACGGAAACAGTATTCTGAACAGAGCATTCTACGGTATGGCATCCAATATGCTGGTTACCAAAGACGGTTTATTTACCAACGCGATATACGGATTTCTCAATATTCTGGAAAAATATCTGAATGAAGATAATCCCACTCATATTGCGGTTGCTTTCGACCTGAAGGGTAAAACATTCAGACATGAAATATATGAGCAATACAAAGCCGGAAGAAAAGGAATGCCGAACGAATTGGCCGTACAGTTGCCGGTACTGAAAGACATTCTGAAAGCCATGAATATCACTTTAATCGAGAAAGAAGGATATGAGGCCGATGACATACTGGGAACACTGTCAAAACGTGCATCCGATGAGTTTGATGTGGTTGTACTTACAGGTGACAGGGATATGTTGCAACTTATTACGGATAAATGCACGGTAAAAATTCCTACCGTCTCATCCGGACAAAAGACCGTTAATGTGTTTGATATTAACACTTTTCGTGAGGAGTACGGTATCGAGCCTTCGGAATTTATCGATGTCAAAGCGTTGATGGGTGATAAATCGGATAATATTCCCGGAGTTCAGGGTATAGGCAAAGTAGGTGCTTTTAATCTTATCAAAGAGTATAAAGATATCGATAACTTGTATCGTAACATCGACAATATAGACAAGCCCGCTTTGAAGGAAAAACTTATCAAAGATAAGGAAAATGTCTTTTTGAGTAAAAAACTTGCGAAAATAGATACAGAAGTACCTATTGATGATTTGAAACCGGATAACCTTGAAAAAATGCCTTTCAACAATCAGCAACTTCTCAAGTTGTTTGTAAAACTGGAATTCAATTCATTTATTCAGAAGTTTCAGCTGGAAGAAAAAGATGAGAATATAAGTGAATCTGCACAACATTTTCTTGAAGTTTCCGACTTAAAGGATTTTGATACTGTAGGTTCAAGATTATTTCTGTACTATAAACTTGATGAAAACATTTTAGAAATAGAGATTATGAACGAAAAGCATCAGATTTTAAAGACTTTTGATAAAGAAGCGGACAACTGCCTCAAGGAAATTTTCTCATCGGATTTGACTGTTGTTTCTCATTATCTCAAAGACATTTTCGTTTATTGTTTTTACAATAATATTAAAATACCGGAAAAATACTATGACACGGCCACCGCAATGTATCTTCTCGATTCAATGAAAGAGAAGTATGATATCGACGATACCTACAGAAACCATAATATATCCGGCTCGGTCAATGATCCCAAACCGTATAAGATAAAGTATCTTCAAAAGTATTCCGAAAATGAGTTAAAAACTACGGATATGCAATCGCTGTTTTATGATATAGAACTGCCTTTGGTGGAGATATTGGCATATATGGAATATATCGGAATACGGGCGGACAGAGAGTACTTACTGGAATTATCGGAATATTTCGATAATGAATTGAATATAACGGCAAAGAAGATATTTGATTATGCCGGTTGTACATTCAACATAAATTCTCCCAAACAACTGGGTATTGTATTATTTGAACAATTGAAGTTACCGCATGCCAAACCCAATGCATCGGGCGGCTATTCCACATCCGCCGATGTTTTGGAGAAACTCAGGCGATATCCCATTGTAGAAGAAGTACTTTATTATCGTACCGTTTCGAAACTTTACTCCACTTATGCACAGGGTCTGTTATCCGCCATTCAGATTGACGGAAGAATACACAGTAAATTCAATCAAACGGTAACCGCAACCGGGAGAATAAGTTCAACCGATCCCAATATGCAGAATATACCTATAAGAACGGAAATCGGAAGAAAAATACGTAAAGCCTTTATACCGGAAGAAGGGTATACGATAGTAAGCGGTGATTATTCTCAGATAGAATTGCGTATACTTGCACATATTGCCGATGATGAGAATATGAGAAATGCATTTCTTAACAAAGAGGATATTCATGCTTCCACTGCCGCAAAGGTGTTCGGAGTGAATTTAGCCGATGTTACAAAAGAGCAAAGACGTGCCGCCAAAGCCGTTAACTTCGGAATAATTTACGGAATATCCGATTTCAGTTTATCCAGGGATATCAATGTACCGGTTAAAAAAGCCGCTAAATACATAGAAGATTATCTCAATCATTATTCGGGAGTAAAAGAGTACATGCAAAAAATAGTCCGTTCGGCTATGGAAAACGGATATGTTTCCACAATATACGGACGAAGACGATATATACCGGAACTCAGTTCACCTAAGTTTCAGATAAGGGAGTTCGGCAAGAGAGTGGCTTTAAATGCACCCATACAGGGTTCGGCTGCGGATATAATAAAGATTGCAATGATAAGAGTATATAAGCAACTGAAAGAGCAAAACCTGAAATCCCGTCTTATACTTCAGGTGCATGACGAATTGGTTATTGAAACACATAAACAGGAAATCGGGCAGGTAAAAGAGATTTTACAACAATCCATGGAAAAAGGATTTGATTTATCTGTACCTCTCGACATAGAAATATCCGTTCAGGATTCTCTTTTGAAAGGATAGAAAGATGATTATAGGAATCACAGGGCAGACTGCCACAGGTAAGACATCGCTGACAAAAGCATTTGCCCAAAGAGGCTATGCGGTTTTTGATGCCGATGAAACCTATAAGCATCTTCTGGATACTTCCGTTTGCATGCAGAAAGAATTACTCAACGAGTTCAACACTCTTGACAGAAAGGTTATTCTTTCAAGAGTTATTGATGATAAAGAATCACTGGAAAGACTTAATGCAATTACACATAAGTATGTAGCGGAGAAAATATATGAATTTGTTGAAGAAAATTCCGAAAAAAACATCGTTCTGGATGTACCCGTTCCCGTGGAAAAAGGCTTTATCGATATAACCGATATTATTATCGTAACCGTTGCTTCAAAGAAGGTTCAGTTATCGCGTTTGATGCAACGATATGGCATAAATGAAGAACAAGCCTGTAAGAGGATAAAAATGCAGAAGGGAAGAGAAGACTATCTCTCAATCGGCGATATAATATTAAATACCGATAAAACCGATAAAAGCGATTTGATGACATTTACAGATAGCTTTGAAAATACTTACATAAAAGTCAATAAGGATTGATTTTTAATACATCGAATGTTAAAATTCTATTCGAATTAAAAAGAAAGGTGGAAATATGGCTAAAATATTACTCAATACCGCAAATATTACTTGTAGTAACAAAAAAGAAACCGATCTTAAAGCATATGTTAACGGCAAGGTTATCAATACTCTGAATTATGACAGCAAGGAAGTCATAATGGAGTATGCCGATACCGATTTTATATTTCTAATCGAACAGAATATGGAAACAAACGATACGGGCAATGATGTATCACTGATGCGCGAGATAAGAAGATACGCTAAGAAATATAAAGAGTATGAGACGGAAACCAAGTTTTCCGATTTTGAAGAATATATCTCCACCACGGTATCTTATCTGGACAATCTTGAAGAAACAGGTGAAATAGATACCATGAACAGACAGGTGAGTGCCGCCCTTATTTCACATGATAAAGGTCTGCTGGCGGTTACCGATACCGATACGGCAATATATATATCCGGAGGAAATATAGTCAGAGTGTTTCCGGAAGACGATGACAGCAGAATAAAAACGGCACCCATTCCCGTACTGAAAACCAATGACCTGATTATATTATTATCGGAAACGGTAGCAAAGGCCCTCTCCGCAGCCGATATTTTAGGGCGTATTGATACATATGATTCGGCCGAATCCATTGCTCAGAATATTTGCTCACTTTATACTTCATTCAATAATGAAGAGTTTTCAGTAACAGTAATACTGGTAAAACTTATTCAGGATAAGTCTAAAGTATCCGCTGTAAGTGATATAAATACTCAGGAGATACCGACGGAAGAGCTGCAAAAAACCTATACATCAACTCAGCCTCTGATATATGAGGATAAAACCGATAAGCCTGAGAAGAAAGAAAGCTTCTGGGATGATTCATCCAAAGACATTGTATTTACCGACAAAAAGACAAAAATGCAAAAAATTTCTTCCTTTGATTCGGTTAAACTGAGTAAAAGTGAAAGCAGGAAGAGAAGAACTTCCATATATATAAAAAGAGCAATAAGTATTGTTGTTGTTCTGGCGGTTATGGCAGGTATTATTATCGGAATGGTAAATCTGCTTAAACTGATATTTAACAGAAAAAAACCTGTTGAAACCTCACCTGTAGCCGTGACATCACCGATAGTGGTACAGACACCTACTCCCACTCCGACTCCGACACCTACTCCTTCGGAAGAGCCTACCGAATCACCCGAACCTACAATAGAGCCTCAGTATATTACTCATATAGTAAAGGTTACAACCGACCATACCAGCCTGAATCAGATAGCCAATTACTATAACGATGTATACAGTCTGAATTATCCTAATACTGCAATATTTGTAGAAGTGATTGCGGGTTTGAATAATATTAAAGATATAAATATGATTTATGCAGGGCAAGAGTTAAAGATTCCTATAACACCGGTGCCGTAAGTAATATTCATATTAAAATTTGCAAATTTTGATAAAATTTTAAAATTTTTAAAATATATATATTGATATTTTATCCTATTAATGGTATATGTTATTAAAGAAAGTTCGTCCTTTGATTGCTTTTTGGGCGTGTTTGAGGAATAAGACATGGATTATGCCTTGATTTTATCGGTATCACTTTATCTATGCGGGTGTTTTTACCTGTTCTTCGGAATATACGCAATTTATGCGAATATAAAAAGTAAAGTTAACCGAATGTTTTTTTATCTGACCGCGACATTAGCCATATGGGCTTATTGTGATTCCATTGTCAACTCGGCTCCTTCAGCGGAATCCAGTGCTTTTTGGAGAGCCTTCTCGGTTTTCGGTTGGGGTGTATTTTATGCTATCCTTATTCACTTTATTATTGTTATCACAAATAACAGAGCATTTTTAGATAAGCCCAGAACGCATTTTTTAATTTACACTCCGGCATTTCTAAACATCGTACTTTTTTCTCCTTTCGGAATTCTTAATCAGATGCAGAACCAAATGACAAAAAGTGAGTTCGGTTGGATAAACGCGGTTCCTGCAAATTTTTCCAGAATCTGGCTGGTTTTATATTTTATAATTTATCCCGTTGTAGGAGTTTTTTTACTGCTTTCCTGGTGGAAGAAAGTCAGGCCCAATGATTTTATTAAACGCCATCTGAATTTCTTATTTTTATCAACAGTACTCCCTTCGGTAGTAGGAATAACGGCAAATATACTCCCCAACATTCCGTTGAGATATCTTCTTCTCAAAACATTCATATTCTTCAACATGCTACCGACAATTACCTTGTTTATAGCATTGAAAAAATACGGAATCTTTCATGAAAGGGAGAAGACGGTTTATGTTTTTCATGAAGGAGAAATAGAAGGACAAAGCAGTCGTTTACGGTTATTTGAAACCACTTCAATAATATTTTTAATCGGTTCCTTTGTTTCATTCCTTATCGGATATTTCTTTATGAAAAAGCCGTTGGATATGGAGATTTTTCTCTCCGCCTCAATTTTTGCAATCGCATTAGTTTCTAAATTTATACCTTACATGATAAAAAAGCATTCCGTTCAGAATGTACTCTTTCTGCTGGTCTGTATGTTCGGTATGACATTATACAGCACAACATCCGCTGATGAAGGTGGTTTGACAACATGGTTTGTTTATATTATCTTTCTCTTATTCACGGTTGTTCTGGGCACACGTATTCATGCTCTTATTTATACGATATTCGTTATTATGATTCAAGTTTTATTATGGATTGTTTATCCGCAAGTTGTCGTAGTTATTGATGGAAGTCAGTACGCGGTAAGAATCGGAATTATTCTTCTTTCCTTTTTCAGTATCAGATATGTAACAAGAGAGTACTCATCAAAGGAAAATGAGTATAAAAGATTTGCAAAGGAACAATTGGTTCTGGAAAAGATATCCACCAGTTTTATTTCCGTCAACAGTGGAAATGTGATGGAAAAAATACAGGATATGTTTAAAATGTCACTGGAAGTTCTCAACTATAATCACGCATATTTAGTGGAATTCGATAATGATTATCAGGATGCGAAGATTTTTGACACATATGTAAACGAACCGGATGCGGAATCATTTCCCTTGACTCCCGGAATGACAGTCACAATGGCGGATTTTCCGGTTTTTGAACCTCTTATAAAAGATAAAAAACCGATCATGTGTGAAGATATCAAAAAGATAAGTCTCAGTGAAGGTGAAGAACAAAGAGAGTTTTTCTCGACAAGGGGTATAAGTTCTTACTTCGCAATACCTGTTATTATGGACGGGAATTTAATCTCTATGTTGGTAATAGAATACTTTGATAAGAGTGATGTATATTCCACCGAAAACCGATTATACTATTTAAAAATCCTGGCAAATATGTTAGCCGATTCCAAGAAGAAAATTTTGTATGAGGAAAAGTTATATAAATTTGCATATTTTGATGAAGTTACAGATTTAGCAAACAGAAACATGCTGAATAACTATTTGGAGAAACTTATTCAAAACAGTAATGAAACCGATAAATTTGCGGTTTTTAATATTGAGCTTGATAACCTGAGAACCATTAATGATACATTCGGGCATGATATCGGAGAACAGGTGGTAATTAAATCGGTAGATATTTTGAGTGAGCTTATGAAGAATTGTTGTTTCATAGCAAGAGTAACAGAGGAGAAGTTTATAGTTGTTGCACCTGCTTGTTCCGATAGTAAAAAGATTGAGGAACGCGCAAAAAAAATAGCAGAGTCTTTTAAGCATCCTATTCTACTGCCCGGATTGGATATAGAAGCATTATTTGTTATTGTCAATATCGGAATAGCCGTTTATCCGGAAGACGGAAGTGATGTGAATACTCTTATGAAGAACTCCGATTTGGCGAATTACGAAGCCAGGTCTACCGATGATAGAATTGTTTTCTGTTCCGATCAACTTAAGGGACGTGTTGAAGAGAATACATTAATAACACACAAGCTTTTCAATTCGTTACAGAATGAGGAGTTTTCTCTGGAATTTCAACCTCAGGTCAGTTGTATTTCAGGTAAAACGGTAGGAATTGAAGCCTTACTCAGATGGACAACATCGGATAAAAAGAGAATACCTCCTGATAAATTCATACCAATTCTGGAGCAGACCGGTTTAATTCATAATGTGGGACTATGGGTATTGGATCAGGCACTTTTGGAACATAACAGGCTTATAGCAAACGGATTTCCCCCTTTGCGTGTTTCGGTAAACTTATCGGTTGTACAATTCCGCAAAGACGATTTTGTTGATAATGTTACAAAAATCATAGAGAAACACCGGGTTGATCCTAAATACATTGAGCTGGAGATTACCGAAAGTATGTTGTCGAAGAATTTTGCCGATACAGTCGATAAACTGGTTCAATTTAAAAAAATGGGACTTAATATTGCCGTTGATGATTTCGGCAAGGGATATTCATCGTTACACAGATTGGTATTGATACCCTTTGACAGAATTAAAATAGATAAAAGCATAATAGATAACGTAACTTTTGAGAAAAAGAGTGCTAATGTTGCCAAGATAATCATTACATTAGCTAAAACCCTTAAGGCGGTTATTACTGCTGAAGGTGTAGAAACACGGGAGCAGGCGCATTTTGTAAGAGATATAGCCTGCGATGAAATACAGGGATATTATTTTTCCAGACCGTTGCCTACCGAAGCTTTGGAAAAGTTTCTTAAAGAAGACGGTACAGGAGTCAGAGGATAAGATTATGAAATATGCATTAATTTTATCAATATTGCTTTATGTGTTCGGATGTTTCTATCTGGTTTTCGGGATATATGCTTTGTTCGCTAATGTTAAAAATCGTGTAAACAGATTGTTTTATTATCTGACATCATGCTTGGCAATTTTTGCCATTTCATACTCCATATCCAACTCCGCTGCTACAGAGGAAGCAAGCACATTTTGGAGAGCCTTTGCTGTTTTCGGGTGGGGAGTTTATTACAGTATCCTTATTCATATTATTCTGATTATCACGGATAATAAAAAGTTTTTGAAAAACCGTTTGGCGATGATTTTAATTTATGTGCCGTCATTAGTTAATATTATTCTTTTTTCACCATTAAGTCCTCTTAAAGAAGCAAGCTATAATATGAGCCAAACCCGTTACGGATGGATAAACTATATGCCTTCAGACATATTATCAATCGGGATTGCCTTTTATTTCATTTTTTATTCAATTTTGGCCACCGTTTTAATTGCCGGCTGGTGGAAAAATAATAAGTCCGAAGTCCTTATGAAACGTCAACTTATTTATTTTTTAATATCCGTATCCGTTCCCCTTATTACGGGAATAACATCAGTTGTATTACCCAATGTTCTTGCAAAACATCTACTTCATAAATTATTGATTGTTTCTATGATTGTGCCTATTATAGTATTGTTTTTTTCATTAAAGAAGTACGGACTGTTCAGTGAAAGAGGAAAGACACTATACGTTTTTCAACAGGGACAGTTGGATTCGGAAGGCGCCCGTATACGTTTATTCGAAACCACGGCACTTGTATTTATAATCGGCGGTGAATTATCCTTCTTGATCGGATATTTCGGAATGGGAAAGAATTTGGAGTCCGAACTTTTTCTCTCTACATTGGTTTTTATAATGGGATTGATTTCAAGATTTATACCTCTCATGTCTAAGAGACATATTGTTCAGAACGGTCTCTATGCATTAGTATGCATAGCAGGTATGCTGTTTTATACATTGACAACTGCAGATGTCGGCGGGTTGACAACCTGGACGGTTTATATAATTTTCCTTCTATATTCGGTTATACTTGATACAAAATCCCATGCTATTGCTTTTACCGTATTTGTCATAATGCTGCAATTTCTTTTTTGGATTATTTCCCCTGAGATTACTGTTACAGTAAACGGCGGTGAATATAGCAGAAGAATTGTTATTATATTAATATCTGCTTTTTCCGTCAGATATCTGAGTTCCGAATATATTGAAAAAGAAAAACAATATAAAAGATTTGCCAAAGAGCAACAGGTTCTGGAGAAAATTTCCACCGGCTTTCTTTCCCTTAACAAAGAGAATGCGGAAGAGAAAATATATGAAATGTTTAAAATGTCTTATGAATTACTGAATTTTAATCATGCATATCTGGTGAACTTTGACTCGGATTATGAAAATGCAACCATTATTAATACATTTGTGAATGTTGTCGAGGGAAAGAAGTCATTTCCTTTCAACCCGGGTATGAAAATTGCGGTTTCCGATTTTCCTCTTGCTAAAGCTCTCATCGAACAAAAACAACCGGTAATGTGCGATGATATCAATACAATACGTCCGGATAAGTATGATGAATTGCGAGAATATTTTAAGTCGAGAGATATCAATTCTTATTTCGCATTACCGATATTTGTAGAGAAAGATTTGAGGGGAATGCTCGTAATTGAATATTATGAGAAAAGTGATGTGCATTTAAGAGAAAACCGCTTATACTTTTTAATGATTATAGCTAACATTTTGGGTGATACGAGACAAATGAACCTGTATGAAGAAAAGTTGTACGATTACGCATATTTTGACGAAACCACAAAATTGGCCAACAGAAATATGCTTCGGAAAAATCTGGTGCAACTGTTGCAAAATGTCGGACAAACCGACAGAATCGCGGTTTTCAATATTGAGATGGATAATCTGAGAATGATTAATGATACCTTCGGCCATAATGTAGGGGTACAGATAGTTTTAAAATGCGTGGAAATTTTGAAAAGTCTGATGAAGGAATGTTGCATTATCTCCAGAGTGGCGGAGGGGAAATTTGTTCTCGTTATGCCTACTACGGAAAGTAACGAGCAATTAAAAGAACGTGCCCGAAAAATAATAGATGCTTTTACTCATCCTATTTTACTGCCCGATTTGGATTTAGAGGCTTTATTTGTTATGGTCAGTGTAGGTATATCTCTCTATCCTGAGGATGGCGGTAATGCCGATACCCTTATAAAAAATGCCGATCTGGCAGGGTACGAAGCAAAGTCTGCAGATGAAAGAATTATTTTCTGCTCCGAACAACTAAAGGACCGTGTTGAGGAAAATACCTTAATGACACATAAACTTTTCAGGTCATTGGAAAATCAGGAGTTTTCACTGGAATTCCAGCCTCAGATCAGTTGTAGTACAAATAAAACAGTAGGGATTGAAGCATTATTGAGATGGACAACATCGGATAAAAAGAGAATACCGCCGGACAAGTTTATACCCATTCTGGAACAGACCGGTTTAATTCATGATGTGGGACTGTGGGTACTGGATCAGGCTCTTATGGAACATAATCACCTTATAGCAAACGGTTTTCCGCCTATACGCGTTTCTGTAAACTTGTCTACTGTTCAGTTCCGAAGAGATGATTTCGTACAGAATGTTGCCGATATTATACAAAAACACGGGGTTGATCCCAAATATGTGGAGTTGGAAATTACCGAAAGTATGTTGGCTAAGAACTTTGCCGATACAATTGATAAACTGCATCAGTTAAAAGCACTCGGAGTCAAGATTGCGGTGGATGATTTCGGTAAAGGTTATTCTTCGTTACACAGGTTGTTATTGGTTCCTCTTGACAGAATTAAGATTGATAAAAGTATTATAGATGATGTAACATTTGAAGCAAAAAAAGCGGACATAGTGAAAATAATCATTAATTTAGCCAAAAATCTCATGTTGCATATTACCGCGGAAGGTGTGGAGACAGTGGATCAGGCCGATTTTATGAAGGATATATCCTGTGATGAGATACAGGGATATTATTATTCCAGACCTTTGAAGACCGATGCATTGGAAGAATTCCTCAAGATTAGCGGAGTAGAGGTATTAAATTAGTCAGAATTTCTAAAGAATAACTTATTGAAAATATGAATAAGTTTTAACACTTATTATTTTTTTCATATTGACAACATTCATATAGTGCTGTATCATGTGTCAAGTAATATTACTTTACAGGAGTTTTATGGATAACTACAGCAGGGCAGGGATGCTTACGGATATATACGGTTCATTACTTACCGAGAAACAATTGGAAATTCTCAGCCTGTATTTTTATGAAGATTGCTCATTGTTTGAGATATCGGAAATAATGGGTATTACCCGTCAGGCCGTACATGACGTTATAAAGAGGTCTTTGAACCTGCTGGAAGATTACGAAAACAAACTTGCAATCTACTCAAAACTGTTGGAGAACAGGGATAAAGAAAAGGAAATTAAGTCCATGCTTTCGGAAAACAGAGTAGATGAGGCTTTGCAAATACTGCATGAGATAGTGGAGAATTAATGGCTATATTTGAAGGCTTAAGCGAGAAGCTGGGAGCTATAATAAAAAGTTTAAGAAGCAGCGGACGTATAACGGAGAACGATATTAAAAACATATCCCGTGAGATTCGGCTTGCTTTGTTGTCTGCTGACGTTAATTACAAAATAGTCAAAGATTTTGTTTCGGTCATATCGGAAAAAGCTTTACATAAAGATGTATTGGAAAGCCTTACTCCCGGACAGCAGGTCATTAAAATAGTCCATGAGGAATTGATAGCTTTATTGGGAGGTAAGAACGAGAAACTTATAGTCTCATCGGATATTCCGAACAAATATATGCTGTGCGGACTGCAGGGCTCGGGTAAAACCACAGCCTGCGGAAAATTAGGGAATTTGTTGAAAAAGCAGAATAAAAGAGTGATGTTTGTCGCATGTGATGTCTATCGTCCTGCTGCAATAGACCAGCTTGTTATTTTAGGTAAACAGTTGGATATTCCCGTATATTATGAGAATGACAATAAGGATGTAGTAAAAATAGCCAAAAACGCTATTGATCAGGCAAGGAAGTCCATGACCGATATTTTGCTCTTTGATACGGCGGGAAGACTTCATATTGATGAAGAACTGATGAATGAAATTCAGGCTTTACAGAAGGCAATAAACCCAAATGAAACACTGCTTGTTGTGGATGCCATGACCGGTCAGGATGCCGTCAATATAGCCGAGGGATTCTCCTCCAGGCTGGATCTTACCGGTATAATACTTACCAAACTGGACGGAGATACAAGAGGCGGTGCGGCTCTCTCCATTAAAACGATAGTGAATAAACCCATTAAATTCGCTTCGGTCGGAGAGAGAATGAACGATCTGGAACCGTTTTATCCGGACAGGATGGCATCACGTATATTGGGTATGGGTGACGTTCTTTCGTTGATTGAAAAAGCTCAACAGAGTTTCGACGAGAAAAAAGCCGCTGAACTGGAGAAAAAGATGGCTACCGCCTCGTTTACACTTCAGGATTATCTGGAACAGCTTGAGCAACTTAAGGATATGGGAAATATGCAGGATCTGATTAATATGATTCCCGGCGGAGCGTCGCTTAAAAATGTAAAAGTGGATGAAAAACAAATTGTAAGAACTAAAGCCGTCATTCAGTCAATGACCGTCAAAGAGAGGAATAATCCTAAAATTTTAGATGCCAAAAGAAGAAAGAGAATTGCAGCTGGCAGCGGTACAACGGTGGCGGATGTCAACAGAGTACTGAAAGGCTTTGAAGATATGAAACTTATGATGAAAAAAATGACCGATATGAAAGGAAAGAAATTCAAAGGAATGAATATGCCGAAAGGATTTTCCTTTTAAGAGCTTATTATTACTTTTTTGAATAAATAATTAACGGAGGTTGGAAAATGGTAAAAATCAGATTGAAAAGAATCGGTACAAAAAAGAATCCTTTTTACAGAGTAGTGGTAGCGGATTCCAGATTTCCCAGAGACGGCAGATTTATCGAAGAGATAGGTATGTATGATCCTCAGTCAAATCCGTCCAGGTTTGAAATAGACATGGATAAAGCCAATGCCTGGATAGCAAAAGGTGCTCAGTGTACCGAAACAGTCAGAGCTTTGATTAAAAAGCATACTGCAACGGAGGAATAAGAAATGAAAGAATTACTGGAAACTATTGTTTTTGCTCTTGTTGACGAAAAAGATCAGGTAGTTATAACCGAAGAAGAGGATAAAGACGGTAATACCGTTCTTAAAATATCCGCTGCTCCCAATGATGTCGGAAGAATTATCGGTAAGAACGGTAATACCATAACGGCCATAAGGAAAATTCTCAGGGCATATGCAGTCAAACAGAGAAAAAGAGTAATAGTGGATGTACTTTAATTGAAGAAATTATTGGATATAGGAATAATAACGGGTGCTCACGGCGTAAAAGGTGAGATAAAAGTCTTACCTATATCCGCCGATGCATCCAATTTTCATTCCCTTAAAAAAGTATTAATCAAAGGCACTCCATATATTGTAACCTCTGTCAGGTTTGTTAAGAATCAGGCATTATTAAAGCTTGACACTATAAATGACAGGACAACTGCCGATACCTGCAAAGGTAATTATGTATCCATAACAAGAGAGCAGGCCGTTCCTTTGGAAAAAGATACTTACTATATGGAAGATATTATCGGTTGCGATGTTTTTGAGAAAAATGAGTTTACAGGTGTAATTACCGACATTATTGAAACAGGCAGCAACGATGTTTACGATATAGACGGATCTGACGGCAAATACCGGCGACAGATACTTCTGCCTGCTATAAAATCCGTCGTTCTGAACATTGATATTGTAAATAAGAGGATAGATGTTTTGATTCCGAAAGGTCTTCTCGATGATGAATACATTTAACATATTCACGCTGTTTCCCGATATGTTCAAAGTACTGGATTACGGAATACTGGGAATAGCGAAGGATAAAGGAATAATTAAAATAAATACTGTCAATATACGTGACTTCTCCGCAAATAAACACAAAAAGGTGGATGACTATCCTTATGGGGGAGGTTTCGGTATGCTTATGACCTGTCAGCCGGTTTTTGATGCCGTTAACAGCGTTCCGAAAGCTCATACCGTATACATGTCACCGAAAGGCAAAGTACTGACACAGAAACGTGCAATGGAGTTATCTAAGATTAATAATATAAATATTCTCTGCGGTCATTATGAAGGAATTGACAGACGAATTGTCGATTCATTGGTTGACGAAGAACTATCCTGCGGCGACTATATTCTTTCGGGAGGGGAGATACCTGCAATGATTCTCATTGACTGTGTAAGCAGGTTGATTGACGGTGTTCTTCCTCAGCCGGAAAGTTATCTGGAAGAGTCTCATACTGACAATCTTCTGGAAAGTCATCAATACACCAGACCGGAAGTGTATAACGGAATGGCCGTCCCATCGATATTGCTTTCCGGACATCATAAGAATATAGAAGAATTCCGGCTTGCTCAGAGCATTTATATCACTCTGCTTAACAGACCGGACATGCTCAGGAGACGAAAGATTACAAAAACCGAACTTAAAGTGTTTTTGATATATTATCCTCAATTAAAAGATGATATAATTGTTTACGTTGAATAAATGAAATGGAGAACTTCATGTACAAACTGGATTCTATTCGTAAGGTAGATAGAGAATTAGCAGACGCCATTCAATCGGAAATTTGCAGACAAAGAAACAATATTGAACTTATCGCTTCGGAAAATTTCGTGTCCCAGGCCGTTATGGATGCAATGGGTACGCCTTTAACAAACAAATATGCCGAAGGATATCCGGGCAGAAGATACTACGGCGGATGCGAGCATGTTGATAAGGTGGAATCATTGGCTATAAAATATGCATGCGAACTTTTCGGTGCAGATCATGCCAATGTTCAGCCTCATTCGGGAGCCAATGCCAATTTAGCGGTGTTTTTTGCAGCGCTTAAACCCGGTGATACCGTTTTAGGTTTGGATTTATCCTGCGGAGGACATCTGTCCCACGGTATGCCCAAAAATATATCGGGAAGCTATTTTAATGTCGTTTCCTATGGTGTGGACAAAGAGACTTATATGCTGGATTATGATGAGATAAGAAGATTAGCCCATGAACATAAACCCAAACTCATTATTGCCGGAGCTTCGGCATATTCCAGAGCAATAGATTTTGCCAAATTTAAAGATATTGCCGATGAAGTAGGAGCTTATCTTATGGTGGATATGGCTCACATAGCCGGTCTGGTGGCGGTGGGCTTACATCAGAATCCTATTCCTTATGCCGATTTTGTCACTACGACAACTCACAAGACACTGCGCGGTCCCAGAGGCGGCCTTATACTTTGCAAGGAGCAACATAAAAAGGCAATAGACAGTGCGATATTCCCCGGAACTCAGGGCGGTCCGCTGATGCATATAATTGCGGCAAAAGCTGTCTGTTTCAAAGAAGCCTTATCCGAAGAATTCAAATTATATCAGCAGAATACATTATCCAATTCCAAAGCTTTATGCAGTGCATTGATGTCAAACGGCATAGATATCGTCACAAAAGGAACCGATAATCATCTTGTACTGGCAGATCTGAGAAGTATTAACGTTACCGGTAAAGATGCTCAGAACATGCTGGATACCGTACATATAACATGCAATAAGAACGGAATTCCCTATGATACACAGAAACCTACGGTAACCAGCGGTATTCGCTTAGGAACCCCCGCGGTAACTACCAGGGGAATGAAAGATACGGAAATGAAAGAGATTGCTCATATTATTTACAAAACATTGACCGATTATGATAATTACAGAGAAACAGCCATTAAGAAAGTCAAGGAACTGATTAACAGATTTCCTTTATACGATGAAAAATGAACCGTTAGCTTACAGAATGAGTCCGAGAACTTTGGATGAATTCGTGGGACAACTTCATATAGTCGGAGAAAAGAAGCTTTTGAGAAGAATGATAGAGGCGGATAATCTCCACTCCATTATATTCTTCGGTCCTCCGGGAACGGGGAAGACCGCTTTGGCCAGGATAATCGCCAACATGACCAAATCCGCTTTTGTATCCTTAAACGCCGTTACCTGCGGCATAGCGGATATTAAACAGATAGTAGCCGACACGAAAAATCTGTTTTTAAATCCCTCCGGTCGAACCGTACTGTTTCTGGACGAGATACACAGATTCAATAAAGCTCAACAGGATTCATTATTGCCTCACATCGAAAACGGAACCATTGTGTTAATAGGTGCAACGACGGAGAATCCGTATTTTGAAGTAAATAAGTCTTTATTATCCCGTTCCACTGTATTTATGTTGAATCCTCTTACAAAAGAAGATATATATACCATTCTGAAGAACGCATTAAATGATAAAGAAAGAGGATACGGAAATTACGATATAGAGATTTCCGAAGAGACACTGAAAAGACTTGCTTCTTCCAGTTCCGGTGACGCAAGAATTGCTTTGAATGCTTTGGAATTGGCTGTACTTACAACCAAATGCGACAAGTCCGGCAAAACTGTTATCACAAACCAAGTACTAAAAGAATGTATGCAGAATAATGCCATTCGTTTCGATAAAGACGGAGAAGACCATTATGATAATATAAGTGCGTTTATCAAATCCATGAGGGGCTCCTCTCCGGACGGAGCACTTTTTTATCTCGGAAAAGCACTTATTGCCGGTGAGGATATCAATTTTTTAGCAAGAAGAATAGTAATCTGTGCGGCAGAAGATGTGGGATTGGCCAATCCCAATGCTTTGGTTGTGGCACAATCGGCCGCCGAAGCTGTAAGAATGATAGGAATGCCCGAGGCATCGTTGATACTGGCTGAAGCTGCGGTGTACGTAGCCGTATCGGCAAAATCCAATTCCTGCTATGCGGGTATTTCCGCCGTATTCGATGATTTAAAGAATATAGAGACAGGTGAGACTCCCATGTGGTTGCGAAACGCACCGGTTGCCGAAATGAAACAGCACGGTTATTCCGTAGGGTATAAATACGCTCACGATTATGAAGGAAATTATGTTGAACAGCAGTATCTGCCTGATATAATAAAAGATAAGATTTACTATAAACCGACCGACAACGGTGAAGAAGGGAAACTTACCGAATGGATGAAAAAAAGAAAGCAGTCTTAAAAAGAGTTTTAGCATGGATATATATAATACTTTTTATTTTTGTAATCTTAAACCTTATGATATTGGATTTTTATGAGGAGTATTTTCTTGTTGCATATATAGTATTATTAATTGTATATTTTGCGGTTTTCAGAAATAAACCCGATGAAAAAACAAAAGACAACAACAGTATAAAAGATGACGGTAATAATAAAGGCGATGATAGCACTAAAAACGATAGTGTTGCCGATAGAGAATAGACAGGAGTTTTTATGAAACATATATATTTAGACAACGCCGCGACCACACAACTTGATCAGGACGTTTTGGAAAAGATGAAGCCTTTTATCAGGGATTATTACGGTAATCCTTCGTCGATATATTCTTTCGGAAGAGAGAGTTTAAAAGCAATTGAACAGGCAAGAGAAACAGTTGCATCCTGCTTCAATTGCAGAAGCAGTGAGATATATTTTACTTCCTGCGGTACCGAAAGCGATAATTGGGCTATAAAGGGGATATGTTCTTCTCACAGAGCTAAAGGTAAACATATCATAACCACAAACATAGAGCATCCCGCAGTTTTGGATACTTTCCGGTATATGAAAAAGATCGGTTATGACATTACGTTGGTCCCCGTGGAGAAAAACGGTATTGTCAATGCTTCGGATATTGAAAAAGCAATACGCAAAGATACCATATTAATCTCGGTAATGTTTGCAAACAATGAAATAGGAACAATACAGCCTATAGCCGAGATAGGAGCAATAGCAAAAAAGCATAATATAGTGTTTCATACAGATGCCGTTCAGGCTGCAGGGGCGATACCTATTGATGTAAAAGCATTGAATATTGACCTTATGTCCGTTTCCGCTCATAAGTTTCACGGACCTAAGGGTGTCGGAGCCCTGTATATCAAAAGAGGTATTGTTATTGATAATCTTTTGCACGGCGGAGGACAGGAGAGAACCAGAAGAGCGGCTACCGACAATGTCTGCGGGATAGTCGGCCTCGCGGAAGCACTGAGACTGTCGGTGGAAAATATGGAGAAAAATAATGCGCATATCAAGGCAATAAGAGATGCGGTAAAAGCAGGTATTGAGGCTAAGGTTCCGTATATTATCTACAACGGTGATGAAACAAACAGACTTGTCAATAACATAAATTTCTGTTTTAAGTTCATTGAAGGGGAAGCATTGATACTTCTTCTGGATATGAAAGGCATATGTGCTTCTTCCGGCTCGGCATGCGCATCTAAATCGCTGGATCCTTCACATGTGCTTTTAGCACTGGGATTACCGCACGAGATTGCACACGGTTCTTTGCGATTGACATTCGGCAAAGACAGTTCCATGAACGATGTGGACTATATAGTCAATACTGTTGCTCAAACGGTGGACAGATTGAGACAAATGTCGCCTTTGTATGAATCTTTCATAAAAGAACACTGATGATAACTATTATAGCTGCCATATTATGCTATAATATAAAAAATGAAAGGAGTGCATGTTAATGTACAGCGCTAAAGTAATGGATCATTTCGCAAATCCCCGCAATGTGGGAGTGCTTGCCGATGCCAATGCGGTAGGACAGGTAGGCAATGCCAAATGCGGAGATATTATGAAAATATACATGAAGATAGAAGATAATATTATTAAAGATGTCAGTTTCATGACTTTCGGATGCGGAGCGGCAATTGCAACAAGCAGTATGGCTACCGAGCTGGTTAAAGGCAAAACAGTAGAAGAAGCCTTGACATTAACCAATAAGGCAGTTATGGACGCACTGGACGGGTTACCGCCGGTTAAGGTGCATTGTTCACTGCTTGCGGAAGAGGCGATAAAGGCGGCTATATATGACTACAAAAAGAGTATCGGGGAACAGGTGACGGAAGATAACTTTGCCTGTAATACCTGTTGCCATAATAAAAAGTGCGAATAGGAGAATAAAATGGTAGAGAACAAAGATATAAAAGATGTACTTTTTTATGAAAGAAAGAATGTCTGGAAGGAAATAAACGAAGAACAGGTTACTTCCATAAATCAATTTTCCGAAGGATATAAAAAGTTTTTAGACCAGTGTAAAACCGAAAGAGAATGTGTTAAATACATACATAATCTTTGTTTAACAAAAGAAAACAGCTTTATATCCCTTAAGAGTGCCTACAAAAACAGACAGCAACTGCACCCCGGAGATAAGCTTTATTACATCGAACACAATAAGGCAATTATCTTGATTACAATCGGTAAGGAGGGACTTTCTCAGGGAGTTAAAATAATAGGTTCACACATAGATGCTCCCAGACTGGATTTAAAACCTCTCCCGATATTTGAAGACACCGAGCTGGGTTTTCTTAAAACTCACTATTACGGTGGTATAAGAAAATATCAGTGGGTATCGGTTCCGCTGGCTCTTCACGGAATAATTTATAAGGCTGACGGCACCGAAGTGGAGATAAACATAGGTGAGAGTGAAACCGACCCTATCTTCGTCATTCCCGATTTACTTCCGCATCTTTCGGCCGAACAGAATAAATTGCCTTTAAAGGATGCCATTCCGGGAGAAAGTCTCAATCTTCTTACAGGTTCGGTTCCCAATGTCGACACGGAGGTCACTGACAAGGTCAAAGCGACCATTTTGCAGTTGCTTAATAACAAGTACGGTATAACCGAAAAAGACTTCATAAACGCCGAAATAGAGGCGGTTCCCGCCATGAAGGCAAGAGATGTGGGTATAGATAAGTCTTTTGTAGGCGGATACGGACAGGATGACAGAGTATGTGCATATACATCATTGATGGCATTCTTCGATGCAAGCAACATTATTAACGATAAGACCTGCTACTGCTACTTCTCGGATAAAGAAGAGATAGGTTCTTACGGAAATACCGGAGCACAGTGTGATACATTAACTTATGTAACCGAACTGATTGCAGAATTACTGGCTCCTTCGGATAAGAATGACAAGCAAAGTATTAATGTTAAAAATGTTTTCAGAGAATCGGTTATGCTTTCAGCCGATGTGGCTGCCGCTTTCGATCCCAACCATAAAACCGTATTTGAAGCCAATAACGCGGCATATATCAACAGGGGAATCGCACTTTCCAAATATAACGGTGCAGGCGGTAAAGGCGGCACAAGCGATGCTAATGCGGAGTTTGTCAATGCCGTAACCAAATTATTCGATCAAAGTGACGATATAGTCTGGCAGATTGCGGAACTGGGTAAGATTGATGCGGGCGGGGGAGGGACCATCTCCAAATTCGGTGCTCACTTAGGTATCAATGTGTTAGATGCCGGAGTACCTGTATTATCCATGCATTCACCTTATGAGATTACCAGCAAAGCCGATATCTATATGACATATAAAGCGTTTAAAGCATTTTACGAGAATCTGTGATAAAGCATTGAAAGAAAGAAAGTAAAAGACCTTTCGGGGTCTTTTTTTCTTTATATTCTGTAATTTTTTATTTTTTTTCTTATGTATTTCTGAACCTGTCATCATTCATCTGCAATTATTCAAGTTTGGTATAAAAAGATTTCTGTATAATTGTCGAAGTAGCAGGAATATCTATCTGATAATATTTGGTACCGGATATTTCTTCCACCGTTCCGGGAAGAGTATACCATTGTATACCTGTCCAGCTGTAATTTTCATTGTTGTCTGTAGGTACCGATTTCATTAATAAATCCAGTATATTCTGAGCGTCACTGAGCGTTATATAGAGGTCTAAGTCTTTGTATACGGAAGATAAGAGGCCGTTTAATTTGCTTATAAGGTTTCTTCTGCTCATTTCAAACATCTGATTAAGGAAAGCATTTATAATCTGCTTATTCATTTCAATTCTGTTTAAATCAGAACCTTCGGAATAATATTCACTCAACTCTGTAGATTCGGTTCCGGGTGCAGGTTGTCTGAATCTCAACAGTTTGACAACTTCACTTCCCGTAAGATGTTTTTCGCCTTTTTGAAATTCTATTATCAATTCCAAGTCGGGATCGTAAACGCCTGTAACGGGATCGACACCGTTGTCATAATAGTACATATCGGCAGGTATATGAAAGTATAATCCGCCCATTTCATCTATTATTTTCTGGATAACCGATATATTCATCTTCACCGTGTATTTAATTTCCGTTGCAAGTAAGTCTTCAAAAATATCTATCACTTTCTCATCTTTTAAAATTTCATTTGTGGAAGTGGTATAAACCGATAGGGCTTTCTGCTGATTCTTTACAAGTGTGTCTCTCGGTATACTCATAGCAGATATTTTGCCGTTTTCCGAATCTATGTTGAACAGTATTATGGCATCGGTATCATATCCTTTTATATCGGTAACAAAAAGCAAAATATTGAAAGGCTGTTGTTTTGTTTCAATATATCTGTCCAGCCAGTCGGGATTTTCTTTGACTGTGTTATCGGTAATTGATGTCGGGTTATTATTGTCCACAACGGCATCCACTCTCTGTTGTTTTACGTTGATAAGAATGACGGAAATCATTCCTGCTATTACTAATATAATAAACATCGCAGTTGCGAATGTTGAAAGAAATCTTTTCGGTATCATGTTGCCTCCTTGTCCAGTTACAACGGTATGTATTTTACATTAATATCCTTATGTTGTAAAGTAGTGTAAAATTCAATACTCCACCGCTATACTATACAAATTAAACGTTAATCTTCACACTAAGGTTCAAAACCCTGTTATTTTTCCTTTTTGTAATCCGCCAGAGGATTCTTCTTTGTGGCACTTCTTAACTGCTCATCGTCAAGATGGGTATAAATTTCCGTTGTCGCTATACTTTCATGACCCAATATACGCTGCAGAGCCCTTATATCCACATCACCGTGTTTATACATCAAAGTGGCTGCGGTGTGTCTCAGTTTGTGTGCCGAATACTTGGTAGTATCTATACCGGCATTGGCCAGTTGTTTTTTTACTATTACATGAACGGTTTTTCTGCTTATTCTCGTATAACGTTCGCTTAAAAACATTGCATTCTTGTCAACGGCTTTATCATTGGGACGTACGGCCATATACTCATTTATGGCATTTCTGCAAGCATCGTTGAGATATATAGTTCTTTCTTTATTTCCTTTACCGGAAATTTTAATTGTATCATCCCTGTAATCGGTTATATTTATCCCTACAAGTTCCGATATTCTTATACCGCAGTTAAGTAAAAGAGTTAACATGGCAAAATCTCTTTTCTCATGACGGCTTTCCACATTGTCTAAAAGTTTGGTGCTCTCTTCCAGGTTGAGATAGCGGGGAAGACCCTTCTTATGTTTCGGGGTTTCCAGTTCCAATGCGGGATTGTTGTTTATAAGTTTTACCTTGGAAAAAAGGTATTTATAAAAGGACCTGAGTGAAGCTACTTTTCTTGCTCGGGTTTTAGAGGAAGCACCTCTGTTTCTTGAAAGAAAAGTCATATACGCATAAAAGTCCGATAGTGTGAGTTTTTCTAAAACACTTACATCCATGTCTTTAACGGTAATCTCGTCAAATTCTTCTTTTGCATTGAATTTCAGTATTTTAACAAACCGAAGAAACATTCTGATATCGTAATAATATTCATTTACAGTCTGCGGTGACCTGTTTTGTATTGTTTCAAGATATGATAAAAAATCCCTGCAATAATCGGGAAGATCCTCATATTTAAGCATCTGTCTTCTCCAATTGCTTAATTGCTTTATCTATTCTTTTAAGCGTTTCCTGTTTACCCAGCACATCGGCTATTTCCACGGCTCCTCCTGCGGTTACAAGCTGACCGCTTAAAGCAATTCTTGCAGGCCACATCACCAGTCCGTTTTTAACACCCAACTCCTGTGCTGTGGAGGTAAACATTAAATAAATTGATTCATGATTGAAATCTTCCATAGCAACTATTTTATCCCTGATGATAGGAAGAATCCTTTTTGCTTCATTTATATTACATTTACTTTTTTCATTGTTGTAAAGACTTATATCGATAGGTTTTGCCTTCTTTAAAAACTTAACCATATCGGGAATCTCACTTAATACTTCCACACGTTTTTGAATCATGGAACAAATTTTGGTTCTGTCTAAAGTATCGGGTAATGCTTTATCTATCCACGGTGAAGCAATCTTAACAAACTCTTCAGGAGTCTTCCTCCTTATATATTCACCGTTCATCCATTTTAATTTATCGGTGTCGTACACAGAGGAAGACTTGCTAATACCTTTAATATCAAATACCTTTTCCAGTTCCGACAATGTGTAGAATTCCTGTTCCGTCCCGCTGCTCCAGCCCAAAAGCACAATGAAATTGACAACCGCTTCAGGCAGATATCCCGCTTTTATAAGGTCGGAAAAGTATGCATCACCGCTGCGCTTGGACAGTTTTCCGCCGCCCAGCTTTTCCACCAGGGGAAGATGCACGAATATGGGAGGCTCCCATCCGAAAGCCTCGTAGAGAAGTACATACTTGGGGGTTGACGTAATATATTCACTGCCTCTTACCACATGCGATATCTTCATCAGATGATCATCTATTACATTGGCGAAATTATATGTGGGAAAGCCGTCGGATTTGATAAGTATCTGATCTTCCAGTACATCATTGTTAAAAGTAATATCTCCGTATACCGCATCGTTGTATGTGGTTTCACCTGTATCGGGCATTAACTGACGTATGACATACGGCTCTTTTGCATCCAGTCTTCTTTGAATTTCCTCTTTTGAAAGGTTAAGACAATGTCTGTCATATTTATTCTGCACCTTGGCTTTTTCCGCTTTAACTCTTAAATCTTCCAGTCGCTCTTCGGAGCAGAAGCAGTAATAGGCTTTGCCTTTTTCAATAAGTTGTTTTGCATAGGGAAGATAAAGATGCTTTCTTTCCGATTGTACATAAGGACCGTAATGGCCTCCGATGTCGGGACCTTCGTCATGCTTAATACCTACAATTTTAAGCGTATCGTATATTACATCCACTGCACCTTCGACATATCGCTTCTGGTCGGTGTCTTCTATTCTGAGTATGAATTTGCCGTTTTTGACCTTGGCAATAAGGTACTCGTAAAGAGCCGAACGTAAATTACCTATATGAACAAATCCGGTGGGTGACGGTGCATATCTTGTTCTTACTTCATTGTGACTCATTTAAAAACTCCTTGATTATTTCTTCTCCATAATTATATCATTATGTCGGATTTATACAATAAATTACCTGTCATATTTCCCGTATGCATGTATAATAGAGGACAGAAGATTATTTATCAGTACCACAGGAGATACTTATGACCGTAAAAATACTAACCGATAACAAAACATATGAATTCGATACTCGGACTCTTAAACATCCGAACATATACTCGCTTATAAAAAGCATTCCGGAAATTGACTTTTCCGCTCCCTGCGGAGGAGGGAAGAGATGCGGGAAGTGTAAAATAAGGCTTCTTAATGATAATACGGGTATATCCGAGGAAGAAAGGCGTTTTTTAACAAAAGAAGAGATATCCGATAATATCCGTTTAGCATGTTTTGTTGCGCTTTCCGACGGACAGGTGGTGGATCTGAGAGAAACCGAATCATTACAATCCATCATGACCGAAGACAGACTGTCACATGATAATATTACCGTCAATTCCATAACCGATAGGGGATACGGTGTTGCCGTAGACATCGGTACCACAACATTGGCCGCTTCTTTATACGACCTCAAGACCGCCAAGAGATTATCCGTTACTTCGGACGTAAACAGACAGGGAAGATTCGGTGCGGATGTAATATCGCGTATTCAGTTCGCTTCGTCAAAAGAGAATCTTTTGCTTATGCAGGATACCGTTCTTACTCAGGTCAACCGTATGATTTTAAGATTGTGTAAGCAGTCCGCAATAAACTGTAAAGATATTTATGTTGTAGCGGTTTCCGGCAATACCACAATGCAGCATATTTTCATGGGATTGGATCCGACAGGTATCGGAGTTGCACCGTTTACTCCGGTCACTCTGGATACTCATATATTCGATACCGATGCTCCCGAACTCAAGTGGGATGTAAAGATAAATAAAAAGGGAAAGATTGTTGTTTGTGCAAGTATTGCAAGTTATGTGGGTGCGGATATTCTGGTAGGTATACTGGCAACAGGCATACATAAAGCGGATAAACCGTGTATATTACTGGATATAGGCACAAACGGTGAGATAGTATTAGGTTCAAAGGACGGAATATTCAGCTGTGCCACGGCTGCAGGTCCGGCATTTGAAGGAGCTAATATTTCCTGCGGTGTTGCGGGTATTGAGGGTGCAATCAATACCGTAAGCTATGATGATGCAAACAAATTCACTACGATAGGTAATAAAAAGCCTATCGGCATATGCGGTTCGGGACTAATTGACGCCGTATATTCCATGCTTAAAAACGGTATAATCGAGGACTCGGGCTATATGGAGTCAGAGGAATTCAAGATTACCGACAATGTAATACTGACACAAAAAGATATCAGGGAAGTGCAGAATGCAAAGGCCGCCATCGCTGCGGGATTAAAGATACTTGTAAAAAGATCAGGATATAAATATTCAGAAATAGATAAATTATATCTTGCCGGAGGTTTCGGAACCGTTATGAATGTGGAAAGTTCCACGGGAATAGGTCTTATTCCTGCCGAACTTAAAGATAAAGTAATACCTGCGGGTAACACATCATTAGCCGGTACATCCATGCTTCTTCTGGATAAGGCAAATATCGAAACAATAGATTCCATACGTAAAATGACACAATACATAGAACTCAGTCAGGATAACGAGTTTACCGAGGAGTATGTGGATAACATGTTTTTTGAGGTTTGAGAACATAAATTGCAGAACTTAACTTTTACAGACAAACAATCCGTAAGGAAATATATGATAGAAAAGAGAAATGCTTTAACATACCGGGAAGTACAGAATCTTTCCGAAGAAATTTTTAAAAACTTTCTTAATTCCGATTTAACCATGTATGAAAGTTATATGGTATATATGCCCATAAAAAATGAGACAGACACATATTTGCTTATTGATTATCTTTTAAATACCGGTAAACAGGTATCGGTTCCTTATATTGATAAGAAAAATAAACTGGTTCCCGTATTGATTGAGAAAAATACGGTTTATAAAAAAGATACTTTCGGTATCAATATACCCGAACAAATTCAGATTGTATCTCCCGATCTTTTGGATGTCATATTTGTTCCCGGTGTAGCTTTTGATATTTCAGGTAACAGAGTAGGGTACGGCAGAGGATATTATGACGCCTTTTTAAAAGACCTTCACTGTATAACCTGTGCCTGGTGCTACGATTTTCAGATTATAGATAAAATACCCGATGTCTCACCGGCTGATGTCAGAATAAAAAGGTTTTTATAAGCCTCCTACTTGACGGAATATCGTGTCTCAAACTTAAGATATATGTAAACAGCATTGCTCATGACAAAAAAAACGGAAACCGATAACATAATAAGTTGAAAATATCCTTCATATGACAACAGAAAATCTCTTAGTATACCTGATATTTTCCAAATCGTATATGCAATAAAAAGCGAACCGCAGACAATATCTATTATTCTCATGGTTAAACTTGCGTATTTTGATGAATAGGGCTTTTCTATTATGAAACACAATATAAGTACGGAGAATAAGACGGAAGCCGAAATAAGACAAGCGTTGAAAAAATGGAATCTGCCATGCAGTTCATACAAAAAACCGCTTAATGACAGAAAAATGCAGGTTAAAACAGATGCGGGATAAAGTAAGTAAGAGATGCGTGTCCTGAAAATACCTATAAAGCCGAAGCTGAATATAAGAAGGAAAAGACCGCAAAAGATAAGAACGAAATAAAAAGGCTTCAGAACAGTATGATACTCAGGGGAAAACAGATCGGCTTTAAATGCGGATATAGATATATCTTTTGTCAGATGATAATAGATAATGATACCTATAAGCGCCAAACAATAAAGTAATCCGAATATCTCGTAATTAAATCGCTTTTTCCGTTTATGCGAACTGATGTATGTCATTTTACGCATAGATACTAATTCAACATCCTTTCAATCAGTACAGTCAGTTTTTTCATTTTTTCTTTCGCATCTATCATATCACAGCCTTCTGCGAAATAATATATCTTTATCTTAGGTTCGGTGCCGGAGGGGCGTACGATAGCAGTTCCAAAATCTTTTATATCAAACTTAAGTACATCTGCATGAAGCATATCGGTTTCATTGAGATAATCTTTTGTCAACAAAGTACTTTTCCGTAAGTTTTCCATTATACTTCTCATCTTGCTCAATCCCGCCGTTCCCGGATATTCGTAATTGCCCAGATAGGAAATGAGATATCCGAACTTTTTATATAGCTCCTCCAGTCTGTCAAGAAGGGAAATATCCTTATCTTTATAGTAATCCGCCATATCGGCTATCAGAACTGCGGCATTAACGGCATCTTTATCCCGGACATAAGTTCCCGAAAGATACCCGCAGCTTTCTTCAAATCCGAAAATAAAGCTGTCTTCCCGACCTTTTTCTTCAAGAATTGCTATCTGATCCCCGATGAATTTAAATCCCGTAAGAGTATCAATAACCGTTACTCCGTAATGTTCGGCTATTTTGGTTGCCAGTTCGGTTGTTACTATGGTTTTAATTGCAACAGGGCATTTTGGCATAATATTCTTCTTTTTTCTCATCATGCATATATAGTCTAATAGAAGAATTCCCACTTCATTTCCGTTTAAAATTACCGCTTGGTTATCTTTCCTAACAGCCAGACCGGCTCTGTCACAGTCGGGATCGGTAGCTATTAAGATATCCGACTTACTGTTAATCAAATCCCTTATGCCCAATTGCAATGCTTCTCTCACTTCGGGATTGGGATAGGGACAGGTGGGAAATCTGCCGTCCGGATGCATCTGTTCCCGCACCGTTATAAAGTTCTTAAAGCCTCTTTTTGCCATTGCACCCGATACACATTCATATCCGCTTCCGTTTAACGGGGTATACACTATTTTGATTCTTTTACTGCCGTCATAAAATGCCTGTTTACACACCGTGTCAATAAAATCTTCAATTAAACTGTCTTCTATGTAGGTTATAAGTCCTTTATCAATGCATGTATCAAAATCCGTCTCACCGGGTAATTCATAAAATATATCGGTTTTATTTATATGCCGCAAAATTAAATCGGCCGTTTCCGGATTTATCTGACAGCCTTTGGAGTTATATACCTTATAGCCGTTGTAATTCGACGGATTATGAGATGCCGTTATAACAATACCGGAATCACATTTAAGTTGTCTTACCGCAAAGGACAATAAAGGGGTAGGGGATACTCTGTCAAAAAGATATACTTTCATTTTACAGTTGGCCAATACCGTTGCGGCTTCTTTGGCAAACAAATCCGACTTTATTCTGGAATCGTAAGCTATTGCAACCGAAGAACCGATTGAAAGGACCGAAGCCAATCCGAATGTAGCTTTCCTAACAGTGTATATATTCATTCTGTTGGTGCCTGCACCCAAAATTCCGCGTAATCCGCCCGTGCCGAAGGTAAGATTCCTGCCGAATGCATCCTCAATCAATTCAGGCTTACTGTTCATTTCAATAAGCTCTTTATTCAAATCGTTATCTTTTAATCTTACTGATTTCCACTTTATGTATTCGTTATTCATAGCAAACCCTCTATATTCATCGACATACTGATTATACAGTAATATGGATATTTTACCTATAGAAAAGTCGGAAATATATGTTTGTACATTGTTTTTAACTGATTAATGTATTATTATACATATTGTAAGGTGCTTTAATAATTTAATCGGTTAAACTCATTTAAAGAGTAGCAGAAGTTTATATAAAATAAGGCAGGTAATATGAGATTTTCACTATATGCAAATGTTAATAAAGATGCAAACGGACTGTTTTTAGCACAGGTCTGCAAATATATTGAATCTATAGGTTCCGAAGTTATACACAGTGAGATTGTTTCCAAAGGCGGTAAGACGGACATTTCAAAAGTTATGCATTCCGATGTTATCATTACTTTAGGCGGAGACGGTACACTTCTGGATATAGCACAGAAAACCAAGAGTTTATCAATACCTCTGGTAGGTATTAATATAGGGTCACTGGGCTTTTTAACTCAGATAGAGAAAAATAACTATGAGGAACTTATAAAAAGCATAACTTTGAAACAATATACCATATCAAAAAGAGCGATGCTTTCGGCAAAAGTCTATCGTAATGACAAATTGATTTATGACATAGATGCTTTAAATGATGTGGTCATAACCAGAAAAGTAACCGGGGATACCGTTGCCGTATCGGTGGATATAAACGGATCATATATAGATACTTACGACGGGGACGGCGTTATAATAAGTACACCCACAGGCTCCACAGGATATCAGATGAGCGCAGGAGGTCCGGTAAGCGATCCCGAGGCCGATATAATGCTTATGACTCCTATCTGTCCTCATATGATGCACAAGCAGACATACATACTTAAAGATGACAGCAACATTGTTTTAACGGTGGAAGAGGATGAAAGTTTTGACTGTTGTTTCAGTTACGACGGTATTGCTTCCTCACTGAAAGGTAGGGATGTGATAAAAGTTAAGAAAAGTAATTCTTTTATTCCGCTGCTTAAAATACAGGGCAATTCATTTTATGAAAATCTCAGAAACAAAATATATTACAGAGGTGCAAAATGAAAAACAAACGACAGGTAAAAATACTGGAGTTCATTAAACAGTATCCTGTTCAGACTCAGGAAGAGCTGGTCACATTGTTGCAAAATAACGGTTTTGTTGCGACTCAGGCTACCGTTTCGAGAGATATCAAGGAATTGAAACTTTTCAAAGCAATCAATAAAGACGGTCTCTCTGTTTATACTTCCAACTCCGATGTTTCGGATAATTCACATGAGAAGCTTATAAAAGTGCTTAAAGCATCGTTTTTGTCTATCAATATTGCTCAGAATATAGCGGTAATAAAGACTTTACCCGCAACCGCACCGGCTGTTGCATCGGCAATTGACAATCTTGATGCTAAGAATCTTATAGGCACTATTGCCGGAGACGACACAATATTTGCATGTTTTTCCGCAAATGAAGATGCACAGGCTTTTTATGAGAATATTCTCGATGAGTTGAGGTAATCGATTTGTTATTGCAATTGTCTATCAGAAATTTCGCTATTTTTAAGGATACCACCATTGATTTCTCTGACGGGTTTAATGTAATTACAGGTGAATCGGGAGCCGGTAAAAGCGTTTTTATAACCGCTCTTTCTTTAATTAACGGAGAAAGGGGTTTTAAGGAATATATACGAAAAGGATGCGATTTCTCCTCTGTTGAGGCGGTTTATAGGCTTAAGAAAGACTTATCGGAAACTATTTCAAATAAATTCGATATAGATACAGATGATAATATGCTTGTAATTACAAGGACAATTTATACCGATTCCAACTCGGTTTGTAAAGTAAACGGAAAAATCCGCAATTTGACCTTTTTAAAAGACATTGCGGAGTATTTATGCGATATTCACGGTCAGTATGAAAACCAGACTCTTCTAAATCCGTTGTCTCATCAAAGAATTTTAGACAGTTTATACCAATCATTCATAAAAACCTCACATGATGAATACATAGCACTGCTTGATGAATATAACACACTTGTGGATTTTATACTTAAAAACAGCGGTTCGGAACAGCAACGTGCGGTAAGAAGAGATATACTGGCTTATCAGATAGATGAAATTGTTAAATCAAAGGTTGAGCAATTTGATATAGAGGAATTGGAGAAGCAGAGTAGGATACTGGAAAATTCAGAGAAATATATAACTTCTTTACGGGAAAGCATTAATCTTATTGAAGAAAATGACAGTATCGAGAAGATTTATCTGTCTGCTCATTTGTTGAATAAGCTGAAGGATATGGATGAATTACTTGCGGTTTCACAGAGTATGATGAATTGCTATTACATTCTGAAAGATAACTTCTCGCAACTCAAAGATATATCCGACCAATTCTATTTTGATGAAGAGACATATGACGGAATTATAAAGAAGCTGGAATTATTCAAAAAACTGTCATACAAATACGGAACTACCGTGGAAGAAATAACTGCATTCAGACAAGATGCGGAGAAGCAACTGCATGATATTGATAATTTCGACAATATATACAAAGAAAAAATACAGAGAATAGAGAAACTTTCCGAATTACTCTATGAAAAAGGGGAGTTGCTAAACGGATTAAGAGTAAAAGCGGCTGAGCATTTCTCGAAATCAGTGGAAACAAATCTTCATTCTTTAGAGATGCCCGATGCCGTATTTAATGTACATTTTGAGAAGAATCTTAAGAAAAACACTCTCGGATATTATGATTTTAACAGAAAAGGACTTTATGATATTGAGTTTTTAATATCGGTTAATAAAGGAATTGATCCGCTTCCCATGGCGAAAATCGCATCGGGAGGTGAGATTTCCAGAATTATGCTGGCTATCAAGTGTATTATCAGCAACAATGATGATATTGAAACTTATATTTTTGACGAAATAGATTCCGGTGTGAGCGGTGAAGCGGCTATCATGACGGCAAATAAACTTTATGAATTATCAGCTTCCAAACAGGTTATTTCCATAACTCATTTACCGCAGATTGCAGCAAAAGCGGATCATCACTATCTGATAAGTAAATACAGTGATGAAGATTCTACATATGCCGATATAAAGAAACTTACCCACAATGAACGTATTAATCAACTGGCAATACTTTTTGACGGCAAAAAGGTCAGTCAAGAAGGTCTGGAGTATGCTAAAAATCTTCTGGATAAAATGAAAGAATCAGATAGTATCAGGGTTGCATTGCGTGAAGTTCAGGAAGGCTTTATCGGTGAAGCTGAAAGGCTTGGGCTGAAAACAGAAGCCGATGTGGTAGAAACGGTAAAGCAATTCAGGAAAGAAAAAAGGGAGAAATAACAATTAAAAAATCTGATTGACACTTATACTTCATGTGTTATAATACATAAGCAATCCTGCGGGTGTAGTTCAGTGGTAGAACACTAGCCTTCCAAGCTGGTTGTGAGGGTTCGATTCCCTTCACCCGCTCCATTTTTTATGAGCCAGTAGCTCAGCTGGATAGAGCAACGGACTTCTAATCCGTAGGTCGGGGGTTCGAATCCCTTCTGGCTCGCCACACAATTCCTGTAACAGGGGATTTTTTTATTGTTAAATAATTAGTAAAACTTATATGTTAATTCATCAGTTTTACGTTATAATATTAAATTTATGTGTTATCATATACAACAAGAGGTTTTTTATTATGAAATTAACATTTTACGGGGCAGCAAGAGAAGTAACGGGATCAAATTTTATACTGGACGCTGCAGGGAAGAGAATAATGATAGATTGCGGATTATTCCAGGGATCCTCCGCAACCAAGGCAAAAAACTTTGACGGATTCAAATATGATGTACAGTCTGTTGATTATGTTCTTTTGACTCATGCACATATCGATCACTCGGGAAGAATACCTTTATTGTATAAAAAAGGATACAGAGGAACGGTTATCTGTACAAAAGCAACTAAGGATTTATGTGATATCATGCTTGTGGATTCCGCAAATATACAGGAGTCGGATACGCAGTATAAAAACAATAAAAGATTCAGAGCCGGTTTGCTTCCTCTGGAACCTTTATACACCATAGAAGATGCAAATTTAGCTTTAAAACATTTTATTGCCGTGCAGTATTACGACCTGATAAAGCTTGATGATAACATTACGGTAAAATTCAGTGACGCCGGACACATGTTGGGTTCCGCATCTATAACAATCTTCGTAACGGAAGAAGGCAAGACCACTACTGTTTCATTTACTTCCGATCTCGGTAAACCCGATACACCTATAATAAATAATCCGGAAGTATTACAGGAATGCGATTACCTGGTAATGGAATCCACTTACGGTAATAAAAAACATATTCTTAAAGAACAGCCCGAAGAGCGTATATTTGAGATTATAGAGGATACCATATCCAACGGAGGAACGGTGATAATACCTTCTTTTTCCGTGGGAAGAACTCAGGAGATGATTTATGCATTCAACGAGAATATTGCTTTGAAGAAGAAGTTTTCCATATTTAACAAGATTCCGGTGTATGTGGACAGCCCGCTTTCAACATTGGCAACGGAGGTCTTCAAAAAAAATACTCAATATTTTGATGATGAAGCCAAACAATACATATTGAAAGGCGATAATCCTCTGGATTTTCCCAACCTCATATTCACCAAATCTGTCGAGGAATCCAAAAGACTAAACTTTGATAATTCTCCGAAGATTATAATTTCCTCCAGCGGAATGTGTGATGCCGGAAGAATACGCCATCATCTTAAACACAACTTATATAAAGAAAAGACAACGGTACTTTTTATCGGATATCAGGCAAACGGCTCTTTGGGAAGACTGCTTGTTGACGGAGCCAAAAGTGTTAAACTGTTAGGTGAGACAATAGAGGTAAATGCCCGGATTGAGATGATAGACGGATTTTCCGGTCATGCCGACATGGATGACCTGGACAAATATATCTCTCAAATTAAGGTCAAACCGGAAAAGATTTTCCTGGTTCACGGAGAAGAAGATCAATTGTACCCCTTTGCCGAAAGAATTAATAATACTTTCGGTATTGAAACGGTAATACCGGAAAATTACTATACTTATGAACTTAAAAAAGGCGAAAAAGTTTATGAATTGGATCATGACAGGGTTTTAACGGAGAATACTTACAAAAAGCTTACCTTATTAGATCTTGTTACCGACGTTAAGAGACAGGTTAAGGATGTTTCCGAGCTTATTGCTTATGATGAGATTAACAACCTCGATGACAGTCAGATAACGGTGCTTATAGATTTATATGCCGCAATGAGACAAAATATTAAAGATTTGATATTAGGAGTGGAAAGTAATACGAAAGTTGAACGATAAGATTTATTATTTTGATAATGCCGCTTCGACTTATATGTATGATGAAGTGATTGAGTATATAAGTGAAATAAACAAAAACTTATATGCCAATGCTTCCAGTACCCATTTTGCCGGTATAGCTTGCCATGATATCGTTAAGGAAAATAAAGAAGCATTATGTGACATACTGCATATTAATCCTAATACTCTTGTGTTCACATCGGGTGGAACGGAATCCAATAATTTAGCAATTAAGGGAACGGCTTTTGCCAATTTTTCACGGAAAGGTAATATTGTTATTACGGCTTATGAGCATGCATCAGTGATAAATTCCGCTAAATATCTGGAGAAATTCGGTTTTGAGATAAGGACCTGTCCTTTGAAAGCCGACGGAACAGCGGATATTGACGGTCTGTACCGTTTAATTGACGATAAAACAATTTTAGTAAGTACGGCACATGTTTCATCGGAGCTGGGAACAATAAGCGATATTGAAAAAATCTCATCCATAATTAAAGCCGTTAACCCTGATTGCCTGTACCATGTAGATGCGGTACAGTCTTTCGGAAAGATAAGAATCAATCTTGCAAAATTGAATGGTGTGGATATGATGTCTTTCAGCAGTCATAAGATACACGGTCCAAAGGGAATAGGGGCATTGTATGTGAAGAATAATGTAAATATTGATCCTCTATTCAACGGTTCGGTACAATCCGGATTGAGAGCGGGTACACAAAACATATCCGGAATATGCGGTTTTGCCCAAGCGGCAAAAATTATACATAACCGCATTGATGACAACTATAACCGTGTCAGCGGTTTAAAGCGTTATTTCATCGAAAATCTTGCTTTAACAGGTCTTGAAACACGTATAAATACTCCCGTGTGTTCAAGCCCGTATATTCTTAATATAGCGTTTAAGGATATAAAATCGGAAGTCTTGCTTAATGCATTATCGGAACGCGGGATATGTGTGTCAAGCGGCAGCGCTTGCTCTTCCAAATCCGCAAAAATATCCGAAGTATTGAAAGCTATGAGTTTACCCATAGACTACATAGAAGGCGCAATTCGGTTGAGTTTCTGTGAAAAGAACACAAAAGAGGATATTGATTACCTTTTAAAGACTCTTGAAGAGCTTGTACCGGTACTCAGTAAATTTATAAGGAAATAATATGAAGATACAGGCGATAAAGACACTGTTAATAAAACCGGGCGAAATGATGTTAAAAGGCGATAACCGTCATTTGTTCGAAAAGCAGTTAAAAGATAATATACAATCGGTACTGGACGAGGTCTGTACATATAATATAACCACGGAATCGGGAAGATATTATGTATACATCAATAAATCCGACTACACGGAGCAGGAGATTGCATCCATGCTGTGTAAAGTATTCGGAATAGTGGGTATTTCCGTTGCGTACAGAATAGAGCAGGACGAACAGCTGTTATATGAGTTTTTGTCACAATTCAGTAAGCAGATATATGAGAAATCCCCATTTTCCACATTCAGGGTAACAACCAAAAGGGCGGATAAGGATTTTCCGACTCAATCCACGGAAGTATCAAGTAAAGCCGGTGCAGTAATCTTATCGGTTTTACCGGATATAAAAGTGGATTTATTCCATCCCGGCATTAATTTCAATATTGAGATAAGAAAGAAACACATTTATGTTTATCATGAAGAGTATAAAGCGCACGGAGGAATTCCCGTAGGCACTTCCGGTAAAGCCCTTTTAATGCTTTCAGGCGGTATAGACAGCCCGATTGCCGGATATATGATGGCTAAAAGAGGGTTACAACTGGAAGCCGTATATTTTCACAGCGCACCGTATACATCGGAAAAAGCAAAAGAAAAAGTTATAGATCTTGCAAAGATTATAAAACCTTACACACAACTGAACAGACTTCATGTTGTTCACTTTACAAAACCTCAGATGGAAATATATGAAAAATGCCCTCATAACGAACTTACAATCATAATGAGAAGGGTAATGATGTATGTAGCCAATGAAATTGCAAGAATGAGTAATTGCAAGGGAATTATAACAGGGGAGTCGTTGGCTCAGGTAGCCAGCCAGACAATAGAAAGTCTTACGGTTACCGACCATGCGGCGGATTTTCTGGTATTGCGTCCTCTGATAGGTATGGATAAAGCGGAAATTGTTGATATGGCAAGAAAAATAGGTACTTTTGAAACATCCATTGAACCTTACGAAGATTGTTGTACAATATTTGTAGCAAAGCATCCCAAAACCCGACCGGTACTTGATCGTATTTTGCAGTCGGAGAAAGTTTTGGATATAGATAAGATTGTGGAGCATTGTATACTTAATTTAGAGGTTGTTAGGATATGAAAGAATTTGACAAGGAAGATAACCGCAAGAATTTTGAGGAATTTATCCAAAATGATGATTATACTTTGGAAAGATTATGTCATAAAGTAGGTCGAAGAAAGATAATAAAACACAGGAGAACCGAATTGTTACTTTGGCTGCGTTCCTTTATTATAGTAATAATTGCCGTTACGGTTATAAGAGGGTTCATAGGAGAACCCGTTAAAGTTTTCGGACCTTCAATGAAAGATACACTGATAACAGGCGATATACTTGTTATGAGTAAAATAAAACTGAATACTGCAGGTATTGAAAGGAATGATATTGTCGTGATAGAAATCCAACCGGTTCAGTTCAAGTATTTAAAATTCCTTAATGATATTAAATGGTTCAGAAGAATGTTTCCTTCTGAAGACAGAGCGGACTATATAAAAAGAGTTATTGCTTTGGAAGGAGAAGAGATTGATTTTATTAACGGTATCGTGTACATAGACGGAAAAAGACTCGATGAACCTTATCTTAAAGAATATGCATCTACTTATGAAGTAGCAATTGATATGCCGTATACGGTACCTAAAGGTCATGTTTTTGTATTAGGGGATAACAGAGCTCTGAGTAAAGACAGCAGAATCATGGGCGCAATACCTATTGATTCAATCATCGGTATAGTAGTATTCAGAACATGGCCGTTAGATAAATTCGGGGTAATAGATTAGAAAAAAAATTATTTACATATTAAAAGACCTGTGATACAATAACCGAGTTGTAAAAGGCGGTCCACTGTATCGGACGGATATATGAACGCTAAGATGAAGGGAGGAACAAAAATATGAGTTTAATCAAATCAATCGAGCAGAGTATGATTAGAACAGACTTGCCGAATCTTCAGATAGGCGATTATGTCAGAGTTAACCTTAAAGTTAAAGAGGGAACCAGAGAGAGAATACAGTCTTACGAGGGCACGCTTATTGCAAGAAAAGGTAAAGGACTTACTGAAACAATCAATGTAAGAAGAATATCATACGGTATAGGTGTGGAAAGGATTATTCCTTTGAATTCACAAAAGATCAGTTCCATAGAGGTTATAAGAAGGGGACAGGTCAGAAGAGCTAAACTTTACTATTTGAGAGACAGAGTAGGAAAGTCCGCAAAGGTAAAGGAAAAACTTGTAACAAAGTAAGAAATACGGGACTTGTTCCCGTTTTTTTTATATCATGTACAATATAGATATAATGTATAAGCAACTTACGAAGGGTATATGTAATGAACATTAACTGGTATCCCGGTCATATGACTAAAGCAAAGAAAATGATAACCGAGAACTTAAAGCTGGTTGATCTGGTTGTGGAAATCTTGGACGCAAGAATACCCTACTCCAGCAGAAATCCCGATTTTAAAGAGTTGTTCAGTAATAAATTACAGATTATTGTACTTAATAAGGCGGACCTTGCAGATCCGGTTACAACGGAAAAATGGCGTAAATATTACGATAAAATTGACACTCCCGTTATTTTAGTTGACAGTAAGTCAGGTTTCGGTATGAGAGATTTTTTGAATTCCGTTAATAAAGTCATGAGGGATAAATTTGAAAAAGACAGAGCAAAAGGTATGAAGAGAAGACCTGTCAAAGTAATGGTATGCGGTATACCCAATTCCGGTAAATCCACTTTCATAAACAAACTGACCGGTTGTTCTGCGGCAAGAACGGGGAACAGGCCGGGGGTGACAAAGGACAAACAATGGATAAAAATAAATCCGGATATATTTCTTTTGGACACACCCGGAGTACTGTGGCCTAAATTTGACGATGATTTAGTAGCAATTAATCTTGCCTTAACTCATGCAATAAAAGACGAAATTCTTGATTCGGAGCGGTTGTGTATCAAACTTATCGACTTTCTGTTAAAGAAATATCCTGAAAATCTTATGGGAAGATACAATCTTATAGATATAAATAAAGATTCTCATGAGATACTCAAAGACATTTGTGAAAACAGAAAATTCTTAATACCGGGAGGAGGTCCGGACATTCAAAAAGCAGCCTCAACGGTTCTTGATGAATTCCGTAAAGGTCAGATAGGCACAATATCTTTGGAGGAACCTGATGACTTTTAAAGAATTAAAAGACAGGTTTTTTGCCGCATCTTTAGAGAAATGCAGAATAATGCTTTCGGAATATTCAGAGAGCAATTTTTTTGATAAAGCTTCAGAACTTTTGGATAAGGAAGAACAACGCCTTCTTGATATGTGTAAATATGAAACCTTTCTGCAGAAATCCGGCATCTCACTTATAGCAGGTACCGATGAAGCGGGAAGGGGACCGCTTGCGGGACCTATTGTCGCAGCAGCCGTAATACTTAAGAATAATGACCTTTTATTCGGTATTAACGATTCCAAGAAACTCTCTGCTGAAAAAAGAGACAGATTGTTTGATGCTATTCTGGATAACTGTATTGCAGCAAGTATTCATACAATAACCAATAAACAGATAGACGAGATTAATATAGGAAAAGCCGACAGGCTTGCCTTAAAAACTTCGGTGGAGAAGCTTACCGTGATTCCGGATCATGTTCTCACCGATGCTTTTGTAATAGAAAACTTAAATATCAATCAGACACCGGTTACTCACGGTGACGCCTTATCTGTTTCCATAGCTGCAGCTTCTATTATTGCTAAAGTATCACGTGACCGTATGATGAATGAGTATGACAAGATATATCCCCGGTACGGTTTTGCAAAACATAAAGGATACGGTACAAAGGAACATATAGACGCAATTAAAAAATACGGAATTTGCCCGATACACAGAAAAACATTTGTGAAAAAATATACAGATATATGATATAATTAGCCGAAAATATTAAAAGGATTTAAGCATGGATTACAAAAAGCAGTATACGATAGAAAAAGCCAAATACGAAGCATTCAGAAATGACGGTATTAAGTTGGATATATCCAGGGGAAAACCCTGTAAAAAACAGATAGATTATGTGGCTGCACTTTTTAAGAAAGCCGAAAACGAGTACGACCTTTATAACAACAGAATCGGTGTCGATAAAATTGATCTGGGTAATTACGGACTGTTACCCGGCATAACCGAAACAAGAACACTTTTAGGCAGTATATTGGATATTCCCCCCGAGAACATAATAATAGGCGGTAATTCCAGTTTAAACCTTATGTACGACATGCTGGTAATCAACCTTATGTTCGGTAATCCTCAGAGTGATATACCCTGGAGCAGGGCAGGGAAGATAAAGTTTTTATGCCCCGTACCCGGTTATGACAGACACTTCATGATGACCGATCACTTCGGAATTGAGATGATAAATATACCGATGCATCCCGACGGACCGGATATGGATTTGGTGGAGTCAATAGTCGCCCAAGATTCCTCTGTGAAAGGAATATGGTGCACACCGCTGTACAGTAATCCCGACGGTTATATCTATTCCGACGAAACGGTAACAAGATTTGCAAAAATGCATACGGCGGCAAAAGACTTCAGAATATTCTGGGATAATGCATATTTTACTCATCATCTGGTTCCTGACAAGATAAATAAGATAGCAAATATAATAAAATTATGCGAAGAATACGGAAATCCCGACAGGGTATATCAGTTTTCTTCAACCAGTAAGATTTCCTTTCCGGGCGCCGGAGTATCTTTAATTGCTTCCTCATTGAACAATATAAAGCATATACAGGAACATTTTAAGTATAAAACGATATGTTACGATAAGATGAATATGCTACGCCATACGCTTGTATTTAAAACCAAAGAAGATATTGAGCATCATATGGAAAACATGTCGGCATTCAACAGACCTAAGTTCGATATGGTGTTGAATATATTAGACCGTGAGTTGAGTGATTATAAAGAGTATCTGTATTACACAAGGCCGGAAGGGGGATACTTTATATCTCTTTATACAATGAAAAATTGTGCCAAAAGGACCTATCAGTTGTGCAAAGATGCGGGCCTTATAATAACCAATGTAGGTGATACCTATCCGTACGGAAAAGATCCTGATGACAGCAATATACGTATAGCTCCTACATTTCCCGACTTAAATGAACTGGAAAAAGCCGTTAATTTACTGGTTTGCTGCATTAAACTGGCTATATTGGAGAAGTTAATATAAAACTTGATTTAATATCTCATCACGGATATTTTAAATTCATTTTTCATTCGAATAATAAAATATCATTATAAGCTATTGATGTTGTTTTAAATGTATGATACTATATAGTCATCTTGTAAGGACAGGTGAATATCATGATAAATAAATACAGTTCCACACCGTTATACTATCAGCTTAAGGAAGTACTTATAAAAGCAATTAATAATGGCAAATATGCTCCTGGTGAAGCAATTCCTTCGGAGAATGAGCTTGCCGCACAGTACAGCCTGTCCAGACCTACCGTTCGTCAGGCACTGGGTGAACTGGTAAAAATGGGTTATCTTATAAAAATAAAGGGAAAAGGCACCTTTGTAGCGGATTTTATCAATAAAGTCAATTATGATTATACAAAAGGCTTTATTCATTGCTTATTGGACACAATAGATACATCAAACAGAAAAATCATTGAATCTACGACAATTGTAGGTACATTGGAATTGAATAAAAAATTCAGTACGGATTTTAAATCGAATTTTCATGAGGATTATTCAAAAATCACATATATTACCGAAACCGATGAAAATATTTCCTATTCCGTATCAATGCTTCCTTTAAACTATTTTCCCAATGCAGCAGAGCTTATGTTCAAAAATGTCAACTCTATTGATTTACTGGTAGGGAAGTATCCCTTGGATCCTACCAGTGCTAAATCATCAATTTCACTGGTTAATGCAGATACCGTTATAGCCAAATACATGAAACTTCCGGAAAACGCACCGTTATTTAAGGTGGAAACATTCCTGTATGCACGAACAGGTAACATTGTAGAGTTCAATACTACATATTACAATGCATACAGTTCCATAATTGATATAAGCAGAACCAGAAGAGTTTAAATCTTTTCTGTATTGTTTTGAGGATTGATATGAAGATAGATAACAGTAATATAATTTTTGCAATCGCAATCATATTTATAGTACTGGTAGCAATCTGGATATATGTGATAGTTTTTTGCTATACCTGAGGGAGGGAAGGTGGAAAAACTTCCCTTAATTAATTTACTGATGATTAGACATAATCATAATTTTGTCTAATATAGGGAACTGATTTTAAGCCTTTTAAGGCAAAAAAGCTGCTTTTCAATATTTTCCCTCTTTTTTTAGCATTTTATTTCTTTTATTACAACCCCGTTCATCATTTGCAGTTTTTTAAAATGTTCTATCGGTTTATTCTTTCTGATTTATTTTTTTTTCTTACAAGTCTTCCGATTGCTTTTGTTCCTTATAATCATTTCACAGGTTTTAATTGAAAATATAATTCTCTTTATTTTTCATTATGCTGTTTAATTCATTACAATCAATCTGATATATTGTTCTATTATTTTTTTAATTCCGTATGTTTTAAATGAAGAACTTACGTTCGTATTTGTGTATTCTCTTTTTATGTTGAAAATAAGAGGAATGATTATTTTATCATTCCCCTGCCGAAAATTATAAATTGAAGTATTCGTGTTATTTATACTAATCCTAGTAATGCTTTGGCAATAGCAAAATATATCAGTACTGCAAAGGCATCCACAATTGTAGTAATCATCGGCGATACCGCTACAGCCGGATCCAGTTTAATCTTTTTTGCCAGGAACGGCAATGTGGAACCTGCAACCATTGCTATGGATATTGTACATATTAATGTAAGAGAAACTGCTGCGGCTATTATTGGGTCAATACGTTGAAGAAGCCATAATTTCAAGAAGTTGGCTACTGCAAGAAGCACACCGATTACAAGGGAGACTCTGAATTCCTTGAAAAGAACCCTTGGCATATCACTGAATTTAATCTCATTAATTCCCAAACCTCTTACAATCAATGTGGTTGTCTGAGCCCCTGTATTTCCGGCCGTATCCATTAACATAGGTAGAAATCCCGCCAACACCACATATGTGGCTAAGAATTCTTCATATTTACCGATTATAAGCTGTGATACTGTTGCTCCTATCATTAACACCAGAAGCCATATAATTCTGCTTTTTGCCAGTCCGAATACCCCTGTTTTCAAGTAAGGATTTTCCAACGGCGCGGCACCTGTCATCCTTGTCATTTCTTCAGAAGTGTCTTCTTCAATTAATTCCATTACGTCGTCTACCGTAATAATACCTACAAGCCTGTCTTCGGTATCTACAACAGGTAAACTTAATATGTCATATTTCGTAAACATTTGGGAAATCTCATCCGTTGAAGTCAATGTATTGGCTTTAATTACATCATCATTCATTATGTCACTTATCTGTTCGTCATAATCCGCTAAAATCAGATCTTTTAATGTAACTTCACCGAGCATTATTCTTTTATCATCAATTACATAGCAGTTATTTACGGTTTCTTTTCTTACTGCATATTTTTTTACTCTTTCAATAGCTTCTTTAACCGTCATATCCGGTTTAAGGTCCATATACTCTATTGTCATAACCGAACCTGCCGTATCATCAGGATACTGTAAAAAGTGATTTATGAGCTTTCTACGGGATTCTGAAACATTCTGCAGCACTCTGGTTACATAATTTGCAGGTAATTCACTGATTATGTCGACAGTATCATCTATAAACAGATTATTCATAAGGTAAGTTATTTCTTCTTCATTAATATTCGATAAAATATCAATGTGCGTATCTTTATCCATGTACGCAAAAACATCGGCTCCCATGTCTTTACTTAAGAGTCTAAAAACAACTATTGCATCATTTTCATCCAGTTCGGAAATAACTTCGGCGATATCCGCGGGATTTTCCTCAGCGAGTAATGCCTTGAGTTTTTTATAGTCTTTTTGAACAAGTAATTCTAATATTGTATCAATCATGTCAATCCTTTCCGTTAAAGGGCTTTAAACATGACCGATCAGCCCTCTAACTTACCATTATTAAATTTCGTTCATAACTCGTACTGTCCGGTAAGGGCGTTTCCAATAAAAAATCCTTCCTTTGTTCAATATTAGATAAAAGTTGTTTATCCTTAATTATTCTATATCATTGATTATGCGGTGTCAAAATAAATTTTAATTATTCAATAATAATTTACGATAAAATTATTGAAATTTTGGATTATAAAAAAATCGTCTTTAAGAATAATTAAAAACTACTTATTTTTATCCTTAAGAAATATAACGGTTATTCCCGATTCGCCTTCGCCGTATACTCCCAACCTGAAGGAACTGATATAAGGATTGGATTTTAAGTAATCATGAACCCCTTTTCTTAATGCTCCTGTACCTTTTCCGTGTATAACCGATAATTCGTGCAATCCGGCAAAATAACCCTGCTCGATAAACTTATCCAGCTTGGATTCCGCTTCAAAAATCGTATTCCCGCGTATATCCAGTTCCATCTTTGCAGGTCCGGAAGTTTTAATTACATTCATCTTTAAGTTTTTATTTATTTCCTTTTGTTCATCTATTTTATATACATCCTTTATATTAACGGTCATTTTAATGATTCCCGCCTGAACAATAATATTTCCGTCTTTATCGGGATTGGATAACACATCGGCTCTCTGTTTAAGATTTCGCAACATAACGGTATCACCGCTCTTGATATCATCAGTAGTGATATCTTTATCATTCTCTTGATCTGCGTCCTTAATTTCCAGTATTTCTTTTGTTTTTCTGACAGTAGTTCTGAAATCCGCTTCCGTTTTGGCATTTACCGTAATATTGCTCTTTTTAAGTTCATCTATCTCATTTATAAGATGCTGTGCTTTATCTAATGCTTTTTCAATAAGTTTCTTTGCATCTTTCTTCGCTTTTTCAAGTATTTTATCCCGTTCTTTATCAATACCGTCCCGTTCTTTTTCCAGCTGTTTTTTAATCTCTTCTATCTCTTTTTTGTATTCAGTCGCTTTAATTCTATCTTTTTCCATTCTTTGGCGACTTTTCTCCAGTGAAAGAATAACATTTTCATAATCGCTGCTTTTGTTGTCTATCGAACTTTTCGCCATCTTTATTATTTCTTCGTCTAATCCCAGTCTTCTGGATATATATATGGCATTACTTTTTCCCGGTATTCCTATAAGCAACCTGAATGTCGGTTTCAAAGTTTTTACGTCAAACTCACAGCTTGCATTCTCCACATTTTCCGTAACCGAAGCATATGTCTTCAATTCCGTGTAATGTGTTGTTGCAACCGTTGTTATATTTCTGTTTCTTAATGTTTCTATTATAGCTGATGCAAGCGCGGAACCTTCTACGGGATCGGTTCCCGCACCCAGTTCATCCAACAATACCAGACTCAAATCATCGGCATTTTTCAGTATGTTAATAATATTAGTCATATGTGATGAAAATGTACTTAAGTTCTGCTCAATGCTCTGTTCATCGCCTATATCCGCATAAATGCTGTTAAAAACGCATATTTCGCTGCCTTCATCGGCCGGAATTGCCAATCCGGCATGTGCCATTGCGGTTAAAAGACCTACCGTCTTAAGAGTGACGGTTTTACCTCCCGTATTCGGTCCTGTAATTACAAGTATTCTGAAGTTTTTACCTATCTTAAAATCTATCGGAACTACAATATCCTCGGGTATAAGCGGGTGTTTTGCATTTAAAAGGCGAATTTCCCTGTTCTTATTTATACCGGGAATGGTGCCGCTGTATGACATTGCGTATGCGGCTTTTGCAAACATGACATCTAAATTGCAACAGATATTAAAATTGCTTAATATCTCATCTTTATATATGGCGCATTGCTCGGAAAGTTTTCTCAATATCCTCTCAATCTCTTTCTTTTCATCATTTATCAGTTCCCTTATCTTATTGTTCATATTCACTATTTCCATAGGCTCTATAAACAAAGTGGAACCTGTTTGTGATGTATCATGAATTACGCCTTTTACTACATTTCTGTATTCGCTTTTGATTGGAATGACATATCTGTCCTGACGCATAGTGATTATATTGTCCTGCATATATTTTCTGTACTTATCACTTCCCGTAAAAGACAGCAGTTTATCCTTTATAGCTTCCTGATTCTTTAATATGCTGTTTCTTATTCGCAGCAATTCCTTTGATGCGTCGTCGGCAATATCCTCTTCCGAAAGTATGCATCTTCTTATCTCCGATTCAATATCGTACAGTGGAACAATGTGCTCAATTATCTTTTTAATATCATATTCATCTGCGTTATTCGGGTTTAAAGTTTGGCTTGTTTCGCTAACTCTTCTTGCTATACAGGAGTTATCTCTGATTATAAGTAATTCTTTGGTACTTAATACCCCTTGAAGACTTAATCTTTTTATTATGCCGCTTACATCGGTAAGTCCTTCAAAATCAGGTTTTCCTTTTACTTTGATGAAATACATGGCGGATTTAAGAGTGTTAAGATCGGATATAATAGTGTCGTATTCGGTTGAAGGAAATATCCTTTCAACACTTGATTTACCCGGTGCAGAGTCCGCATAGTCGGCAAGTATTTTTATTATTTTGTCATATTCAATTTTCTTTAAATACTTTTCTTCCATATGTTCTCTTTTTTGTTAACTCTTAAAATCTTATTTCGTTCAATCTACATGCTTTTTTATCTTATTCAAGTAAAACTGAGAAAAACTTGTATACATTATATCGTAGATTACAAATACGATTATTGCTGCTGCAAATACCAGCCACATATTGTATTTCAGCATAATCTCCGGTAATATTCCCGCAATCTTTGTGGCGAAATACATGTTTAAGAAGAATATGCCGATGAAATATACCAGTTTTACAATTAGAATAATAACCTTGGATTTTATCTTCTCAATCAGGTATTTAATTACAGCATATATACCGAAAAAAGAGTAAAACAACAGTAATGTCATTTTATCTCCGGGCATTACAAGGGAAAGAATAAATGAAGCGACAATGAAAATGATACATTGTTTTATACCGTATTCAATAACGACTATTCCGGGGATAAGGCTTATCAATAAGTAGAAAGCCAGTTTATATCCCGGTATTATTGTGCTTATGTATAGCAAAATCATCATTATTGCAAGAAGTATGGCGGATCTTGCAAGTTTCTTTGTTTTTTCACGCATTTTCTGTTTCCTTTATCTGCAACATAAGCTGGTACAAAGTAAACACTGGCAAAGTCTGCAAAAGTCCTCATCCGCAGAACTGTACCCTCTTGTGTACACATTGCTTCTGTATGCATTTGCAGTACTTCTTGTCTGTGAATATGCCGTTGCGTATTCCGGATTGGAAGGATCCATCAAGTGAGCCTTTTCAAAGTATGAGTAAGCTTGATCATACCATCCCTGTTTCTGGAATATAACACCCCTTAAATAGTGCCACTCGGCATTCCTGTTTGTGGAATTACGTAAGATGTTATCCGCTGCAGCATAATTACGATTCAGTATATGTCGTCTTACTTCCGCAAAACTGCCTTTATAACTGCTTTCATCATATGAATAACCGTAATCTTTGCTTTTTCTGTTCTTTACGATGGTATCATATGCCATATTTACCTGTTGCAGCTTTTCGTTAGCCAGGTCTTTCAAATCGGTGTCCGTATATTTATCGGGATGGTATTTCTTAACCAACTCCCTGTATGCTTTTTTAATTGTTTCATCGCTGTCGTTACGATTAACACCTAAGACTTTGTATGGATCCAATTCTATTTCTCTCCGTTCAGTATTTTTTCCGTCCTGTCGTAAAGACCTTCATATATAATATTCTTCACGATAGGATCCTTTAATTCTTCATCAATATCTTCATATAAGTCTGTTGCCGCTTTTAAAGGAGCATACAGTAAAAACGAGCATCTTTCCTTAATTTCTTTCTTAAATTCCGCTATATCTCTCCCCTTCTCATATCCGAAACGTGCAAGATAGGGATTATACATTCCTTTTTTAATGTCTTTCTCAATATCATCATATGCATCTGCCGTATATACCCAGTTGCCTACATTGTATGCTATTCTTCCGACAACATTCTTGAGATTCTCATCAATGTCTTTCAGTGCAAAGAGACAGACATCCTCGACAATCTTTGCATAGCATTCAGCTACCTGATCTATATTATCGCATCTTTCCCTCTCCAGTATTGCCATATCTTCTATATGCTCATCTATTTTATCCGTAAGCTCAGCGTATTTTTTTCTTAATTTTTTCCCGTATATTCTCATAAACCTTTCGGAAGACAAATGAAAGATATTCTTCTCATCCTTTATGTTATCGATAAGTTTCAGATAGGAAAGATATATGTTTATGTCCGCTATATAGTCGACCGTATCGCTGTTAATTACCTTTTTTTTATTCATAACGGGATGAACAATACAACGAAAGTCCGAATAATTATTCTCCTTTTTTTTAATGGAATCTATGAAAACCGCTAAAAACACACAATCGTAATTTATAGTAAGCCTCGGAATCTGGCCCCATCTGTTTTTTATGGAATGGCATATTCCGCAATAATATGCATTGTACTTTACATATTCCTTTATCTTCAATTCCGGCGGATAAGTCTTAATATATCCTATCATCTTATACCGCCCCCTTCTCCTTATTAATCTTTTTTATCTCTATCAGACTCAGTGTAGCATATCCTATCAGTGAAGCAACCTGCATAACCAAAGCTATAATCATGAGTATATTAATGACATTTCTGCTCATGCCGAACAGTATGCTCACGGCAAGAACCGCATTCAGATAAAATGCGGAAATCTTTCCGAACCATCTGGATGTAACTGTGATTTTAAATATAAATTTAATTAAGAGCCCACCTGCAATGAGTATAAAATCTTTAACGAAGATAACTATCATAATCCATGTACTCATTCTGTTTAAAAGCACCAACAGTATAATAGCGGAAATCTGCATTACTTTATCGGCAAACGGATCGGCAAGTTTACCGAAATTACTGACCGCATTAAGTTTTCTGGAAAGATAACCGTCCAATACATCGGATAAAGATGCGACTATAAAGACGATACCCGCTACTACAGCATTGTCATTCCATAAGTAATAGCAGAATACCGGAATCAGTAAAATTCTTATGCATGTTATTATATTAGGTATATGTTTCATTATCCTCCTACATAGCAAGTACTCTGGCAAGATTCATGTCATAATCAAACGATGCTTTTTCCATTTTTAAGGCTTCTTCAATATCGATATCCACAATCTTGTTATCTCTTTGACATATTGCTCTGTTGAAACGACCTTCGTTAAGCACCTCTACGGCCTTAAATCCCATCTTACTGGCCACTACCCTGTCTCTTGCCATCGGACTTCCGCCTCTTTGTATGTATCCCAATATAGTGCAAACCGTTCTTATTCCGGTTGTGTTTTCAATTTCTTTGGCAATATTTACGGTATCTCCTACTCCTTCGGCGATTACTATACAGTGATCTCTTTTACCTCTGTTTCTTCCCTCCATTATGGGCTTTATTATATCATGCTGGAAATTGTATTCCATTTCGGGAATAACTATTGCATCTGCACCTCCTGCAATACCGTCATTTATAGCTATATATCCGGCATGACGTCCCATAACTTCGATAACTGTTACCCTCTCGTGTGAGTAAGCGGTATCCCTCAATTTGTCAATAGCGGACAGTGCGGTATTAAGAGCGGTATCGTACCCGATACAATATTCGGAACAGGAAATATCATTGTCAATTGTAGCAGGTATGACAATGCATTTCATTCCTTCTCTTAAGAAATCCAGTGCTCCTCTGAATGAACCGTCACCGCCTATTACTACAAGAGCTTCTATTCCGAAAACACTGCACATTTTCATTGCCCTGTCACGGTATTCTTTTTCTTTAAATCTGTCGGATCGGGCAGTTTTAAGTACAGTACCGCCTCTCTGAAGTATTCCGGATACGCTTCTTGCATTGAGTTTTTCAAACTCTCCGTTAATCAAACCCTCGTATCCTCTGCTTATACCGTATGTGGTAATTCCGTCTTCTATGCCCGTTCTTACGACAGCTCTTATTGCCGCATTCATTCCCGGTGCATCTCCTCCGCTTGTTAAAACTCCGATTGTCTTTATTTTCATAATCCGTCTCCTGAATTAAAATTTTATCACATATCTACTTAAATGCCATATTTTCTTTTCCGAAAAGTTCCGCCATTTCATTAATAATATCAATACTCTGATTATAGTACATGGTTTTAACCATTTTACTGCCGTTTACATTCTTAATGATAGTCAAAGCGGAGTTTCCGGTAAAGTACTTTACAAAAGCTTCCAGCTGCGAAAGATTTATATTGTCTCCGTTTAAATAGAGTTTTTGATTATCGGAGAAACTGATACCGTTATCCGTTCGTAGGTTTTCCTTATTGTTCCGGTAATCGGCAGTATCTTCATTTACGGTAATACTGTCATCTTTCTTAACATTCAACTCAACAATATCTTCCGCTATTATTTTGACGGTATCCTGTTTTAGGCTTATTTTTCCGTTTATAATCACTTTATTTTCCGGTACAAGCAAAGAAGAATATTTTTCCAAGGTTCTGGGGAATATTATTACCTCCATGGTATCGTATAAGTCTTCTATAACCACGAAAGCCATCATTTCATTGTTCTTTGTGAGTTTTCTTTGCACACTGTTTATTATCCCTGCCACTTTAACTCTTTCGTTATCGACAAGCCTGACACTATCACTGTCGTTTTCATCTATGTTTTTATAACTGCACTTAAAAAGATTCATATCTTTCAGAACACTTCTGTATTCATCTAAAGGATTACCCGTCATGTATAGGCCTATCGCTTCTTTTTCCATAATGAGTTTCTTTGACAGGTCGAATTCCTCTCTCTTTCTTATCTCATATTCATGTTCCGTCGGATCTTCCACCATTGCAAAAAGCGATATCTGACCTTCAAGATTCTTTTTCTGCTGCTCATTGATTGAATCTACAACCTCTTCATAGCAACTGAACAATTCACATCTGTTATTACCCAAACCGTCAAATGCACCTGCTTTTATAAAGCCCTCGATACACTTTTTATTGACATCATTTCTGCTGTTTCTCTTAACAAAATCCACGAAATTCCTGTATTCGCCCTGTTGGTTTCTGTTACTTACTATGGTTTCGCATGCTTTTATACCGACACCGTTAATTGCGGCTAAAGGATAACGTATATTCCCTCCTTCAACGGTGAACTTCACATCACTTTTATTGATATTGGGGGGAAGTACCGAAATATTTATGGACCGGCATTCCTCAATGTATTCCGCAAGTTTTTCTCTTGTTGCAATAAAACTGTTCATAGTTGCAGCCATGAACTCAACGGGATAATAGCACTTCAGATATGCAGTCTGATAGGAAATATATGCATATGCCACTCCGTGGGATTTGTTAAATGCGTAATTTCCGAAATCGGTCATTTCATCAAACAACTTATTGGCTACTTCAATAGGTATATTATTTTTTTCCGCTCCCCTCACAAATCTGTCTTTCTCTTTCAGCAATGCCGACATCTTCTTTTTTGACATCAATCTTCTGACCAGATCCGATTCACCCATCGTGTATCCGGCCATATCGCGGCATATCTGCATTATCTGCTCCTGATATATCATGCATCCGTACGTATCGGACAATATAGGTTTCATCAGTTCATGCTCATAAACCGTACCTTCGGGAGTATTCTTGTTGCACAGACACATATCTATAAACTTCATGGGTCCCGGTCTGTATATGGAAATACCCAATGTTATGTCTTCGATGGACTTGGGTTTGAAACGTTTCATAAAATCGGTCATTCCCGCACTTTCCAACTGGAATATACCTGATGTGTTGCCTGAGGATATATATTCGAAAACATTTTTATCATCGTAATCCATGTCATCAAAGTCAATATCTATACCGTGATTTTTTCTCACCAAATCAATACAATCTTTAATTACCGTCAGTGTTCTTAAGCCCAAGAAGTCCACCTTGAGTAATCCCAACTCCTCCAGATTATCCATAGGAAACTGTGTTACAAGAGAATTATCGTCCGATAACTGAGTAGGAATATATTCTTTGACGGGATTATCGGTGATTACCACACCTGCTGCATGTATACCTGAATGTCTGGATATGCCTTCCAGTTTTCTTGCCATATCTATCAGTTCCTTTACCGAAGGGTCCGATTGGTATTCCGCCAACAGTTCGGGATTGACCTCTAAAGCTCTGTCAATGGTAATCTTCAGTTCATTGGGTATCATCTTGCTTATTTTATCGCATAGTGCATACGGCAGATTGAGCGCTCTTCCGACATCCTTTATAGCTCCTCTTGCCGCCATGGTACCGAAAGTTATTATCTGACATACCTTATCCTGTCCGTACTTATTTTTAACATACTCTATGACTTCCGATCTTCTTTCATAACAGAAGTCCACGTCAATATCGGGTAAAGTTATTCTTGCAGGATTGAGAAATCGCTCAAATAGCAGATTATATCTGATAGGATCCACATTGGTTATACCCATAGCATATGCCACTATACTTCCTGCAGCACTGCCTCTGCCCGGTCCTACGGGTATACCGTTTTTCTTTGCGTAATCGATGAAATCCGCCGTTATTAAGAAGTAGTCGACATATTTCATATCGTTTATCACTTTAAGCTCATATTTGGCTCTTTCAACATGCTTTTCGTTCAATTTATCCTTGTATCTTCTTTTCAGTCCTTCAAATACTATATCCTTCATGTATTCGTAATGGTCTATGCCCTCGGGTAAAGGAAATTTGGGAAGATGCATTTCATTCAGATTAAAGTTTACATCGCACATATCCGCTATCTTCTGTGTATTGGTTATAGCCTCCGGTACATTGGAAAATTCCTTCATCATTTCATCCTGAGATTTGAAATAGAACTCGTCCGACGGGAACCTCATCCGGTTCTCATCCAAAACGGTCTTTGCAGTCTGAATACAAAGCAGAATATCATGTGCTTTTGCATCGGTTTTTTCCAGGTAATGTACATCATTTGTAGCAACTAAGGGTATATTTAACTCATTGGAGAGTTTTATCAGGTATTTGTTTACCAGTTCCTGCTCCGGTATCTTATTATATTGCAACTCCAGATAAAAATTGCCTTCACCGAATATATCCAGATACTCCAAAGCTGTTGCTTTTGCCTTATTGAAATCCTTGTCAATAATAGCCTCGGGTATTTCTCCTGAAAGACAGGCGCTCAAAGCGATAATGCCTTCGCTGTATTGCCTTAATAACTCTTTATCTACGCGGGGCTTATAATAGTAGCCGTCCTCAAACGACTGCGAAACCATCTTCATTAAATTATGAAGACCGGTATTGTTTTTAGCAAGAAGCACAAGATGGCCTTGTGTGGAATCTATACCGTGTATCTTATCGGTTCTCTTTCTGCGTGCGGTATATACTTCACAACCTATTATCGGTTTGATACCGACTTTTCTGCACTCTTTATATAACTGAAGTATCCCGTACATAGCTCCATGGTCGGTAATGGCAACCGCTTTCATACCCAAATCCTTCGCTTTACTTACCATATCGGGTATTCTTGTCGATCCGTCAAGAAGGCTATATTCCGTGTGTACATGCAGATGTACAAAATCAGTCATCGAGATACTCCTTTAATTTTCTTAATGCATTCGCTCTGTGGCTTATGCCGTTTTTTTGCTCGTCATCCATTTCGGCGAATGTTTTGTCATAACCGTCAGGCAAGAAAACCGGATCATATCCGAATCCTCCGCTTCCTTTGGGTTCCGTTAATATTCTACCACGACATTGACCTTCAAACACGACTTCCGTTCTGTCGCTATTTATCAGTGCAATAACACAGACAAATCTGGCATCTCTCTTATCACACTCTTTTTTCTCCATCATTTTAAGAAGAGTGCACAAATTCAACTTGTCAATACAAGCCGAATCGGTCATATTTTCCTCTGTTTTTCCGCCCCTGTTAACATAAAGTCGTTTGGAAAAAACACCGGGCATATTATCAAGGCAGAAAACCTCCAAACCCGAATCATCGGCAATTACCGTATGTTCGGTAAATGCCTTTGCATGTCTTGCTTTTATCAAAGCATTCTTTATAAAGGTGTTTTCCGTCTCCTCGGGAGTGTCGGAAACGCCTATATCGCTCAGAGATAATAATTCAATATCAGGCAACAGTGCTTTTATTTCTTTAATTTTTCCCTTGTTGTTACTGGCAACAACAATAGTCTTTTTTTTCATCATTCAGCTAAACACTTTCTCTGAATTTCCATTATTCTTTCTATACATTTCTGTGACAAGGCTATTATTTCATCCAGTTGCTCTTTATCAAACGTGCTTTTTTCACCGGTAGCCTGAATCTCCGCAATATTCCCGAATGAATCGGTTACAACATTTACATCGACCTGGGCATTACTGTCTTCCGCATAGCATAAATCCACCATTACTTCGTTATGCACTATACCTGCGCTAATCGCAGCAATCTGACATATAACGGGATTCTTCTCAACATAACCCTTTTCCTTCATCCACTCGAATGCATCGTATAAAGCGACATAACCTGCCGTGATAGATGCCGTTCTTGTTCCTCCGTCGGCTTGTATTACATCGCAATCAATGATAATTGTAACATCGTTAAACGCATCCAGATCACAACATGCCCGTAATGATCTTCCTATCAGCCTTTCTATTTCCGAAGCTCTGGAATTCTTCTTAAGACTTGATATATCTCTTTTGTTTCTTTGTTGCGTAGCTCTGGGCAGCATATTATACTCTGCAGTCACCCAGCCTTTGCCTTCTCTGAAAGGAGGTGATTCGAAACTGACCGAAGCGGTACAAAGAACCTTTGTCTCTCCGCATTCTATGAATGCCGAACCTTCGGCATACTTCATAACATTTCTTTTTATGGTGATAGGTCTGAGTTCATCGTTTTGTCTTTTATCAATTCTCATGGTGCACCTGTCCTTATTTTTTTACTGCAACACAACAGGAATGTTAACAGATATAATTTTAACATTTTTATCTTACTGTTACAACAAACCGCATGTTAAATTAATGTCTGTTACGGTTGCTGATTGCTCATTAATTCAAGATATTCGATTATGCCGTTAGATATACCCTCTGCAAGTTTTTGTTGATACGCATCGGTTTTGAGTTTTGCACTTTCGGTCGGATTGGTAATAAAGCCTACTTCCACCGTAGCGGCGGGACAATTTGCACGTGCATGTACCGCCAACATCTGATTAAACAAGCCTCTGTCCGCACCTATTGCACTTTTTACCATATTCTTTTGGACAATCCTTGCAAATTCTTTATCCTTTTCATCTCTCCAGATTGTCATCAGTCCTTTTGCCGATTCTTCGGTATAAGAGTCCACATGAACCGAAAGAAACAGTTTAGCATTGTGAATATTGGCAAGATCTCCTCTTTCCAAGGCAAATCCCAGATAAATGTCTTCATTTCGTGTCATAAACACGTTATATCCCTTTTCCAGTAATATCTGTTCAATCTTCAGACATATACCCAAGTTTATATCCGCCTCATTAATCTTGTCATCGGTTCTGGATTCCGCACCGGGATCATGTCCTCCGTGTCCGGCATCTATGAATATGACGTTCTCTATATTTGGATCGCAGAAAGTCAGAGTGGAAAACAAATCATTTGCATTGGGATAAAGAACCAACTCTTTTTGTAAAGCAAAACTCATTGTGTAATAATCCGTATCGGAAATAACTTCTTTCTTTAATTCAATAAACTCGATAAAACCGTCATTAATATATATTTTTTCTTCAGTTAAGTTGTGCGTTACGTTTCTTCTATCCATCGGTGACCAGGCCCTTGCGGGAAATCTTATCGTATACAACTCCTCATTACCGTCATCAATATTGTCTTCATAATACAAAACCGTACTGTCGGACTGTTTACACAACTGATATTTAGGTATAAACATAAACTTCCTGGAATGTATGTTGGAGTAATTGAAGAAATCCCTGTTTGCCACTTCTGCGATGCTGAATCGCATACCTGAAGATAAAGTTTCTATATCCGTAACGGCTATGCACTTGTCGGTTATGACTTTAACATTCAAAGACATATCGTGATTATCTTTAGTAATCTCAATCTTCTGCACAACCGAGTTGTCCGGGAACAGCGACTGGTCCTGATAATTGTATAAATTAAACTCATCCAGTAAAACCGTGAAGTATATGGTGGATTTATTATTAATCTCATACCATGATCTTTTTTTTGTATCGTCCGGGTGTCTTAATTCATTAAAGATGTAGTCTTTATTATTTTCAAAAACCGTATGGAATTCACAATCTTTTGAAAGACCTTCAAAGATAAGTACTTCATTCTCGTAACTTATCTTTATCTCCTTCGGTTGCCTTATTTCCGTCGGCTGCGGTGACTGCACATCCGGACCTTGTGTTTCTGTCTGTTGAATAATAGGAGTTGAAGAAGCTTTAGGATTATTGTTAATTAAATCCTCATTTGTCAGAATAAAGATAACTACCGCGATAACAATACATAAAATAACCATAATAACGGCGATTGTGATTATCTTTTTTTTCATACCCGAATCTTTATAATCGAATTCCATAAATCCTCACTGTACTACTTCCCGTTTAGTGTATCCAGAATACCTCTTACAATACCTCTTGCAAGAATATCCTGATATTCCTCCGACTGCAAAGCTTTAAGTTCATCGGGATTGGTCATGAATCCGCACTCCACCAAAGCCGCAGGCATCTTAGTAGAGTTTAGCACCACTAAATTAGGTCTGTCAATAACTCCCCTGTCTGCGGCACCGGTAATATTGACCAGATTCCTTTGAATAGTTCTGCCCAGCGACTTACCTGTTATCTTTGAATTGTTAGCGGAAACGGGATATACAAGAGTCATTATTCCTTTCAGACTGCTATTTGTAAATGCATTGGAATGTATGCTCACAAACAGTGATGCGTTTAGATTATTTGCTATATCCGCTCTTTCGTACAGTCCGACATAATCATCGGTATCTCTGGTCATGAATACTTTAATACCTTCAGCCGACAGCAACTTTTCCACTTTTTTTGCTATGGACAGATTTATCTTGGACTCATATACCGTCTGTGCCACGGCACCGGGATCAAATCCGCCGTGACCGGCATCAATAACAACACATCCCGAATAGGGGTTATTTTCAGGTAAAAGGTTGATATTGGTATAGGAGGAACCGGTAGAATTCACGTATATTTGTAAAGGTTGCTTGGCATATATGGTCATCCTTACAGTTTCTTCGTTTCTTCTTATCTGAATCTTCTCAATATAATCGTCATTTACGTATAGAACTCCTGCCGTCAGTCTGAATGTAGGATCCACAAAGGATATTTCGGTAATCAAATTATTATTTGCAATTTTTACATTACCGTTTACTTTTCCATATTGGTCAGATAAAGAAAGACCTTTAAGTTTTATATATTTCCTGTTATACGCATTGTGATAGGACATGTTTATTATTTTCTGGGAGTATATATCAATAATAAGCTCGGTTTTGCTTTTCTCCGATATCTCATATCTGCACTGACCGGTGAGCTGCATAGATATATTTGTACCGTCCTTATCAACTCTGACATTTATCGCTTTAATATATCTGGATCCTTCGGTCGGTATAAGCTTGTCGATATTAAAGCAAGTGTGGGGTATGAATATCTCCAATCTGTCTGGGTCGGATATCCTTCTTACCGTATACCCTTTATAATCCGCAACTGTAATACCTATCCTATCCTTCTGAACATTAATTTTCATCTCATTCTTGGGTGTATCTGTAACTTCGGTATTTTTATTCTCCGCTACCGGTTGCTGTGTCGCATCAACTTTACCGTTAATTTTCATTTCAATATATCCGTCATATTGTTTTACCTGATAACCGGCCTTATTACTTAAGTCCACAACCAGTCTTCTGACGTTTCCGTCCGGTATAACTCTTACGGAATTGAAATTCAGTCCTTTTTGTTTGATTCCCTCCATTTTTTCGACATTTAATAAATCTACGACTACACGATCGGGAGCATTCAAAGGATAATGAGTTTTAATCTTTGCGTCCGGTGATTTGATTATAAGGAGATCTTCCGACTGTAAGGCCTTATGTAAAACAGATGTTGAATTTATATAAGATTCGAAACTTGTATTTACAAGTGTTATGCCCCCCTCAAACTTGAACTCCTGATCGGATATTTCGATATCATTTACATATATCTTCATTTTTCTTATATCAAACACATATTTGACGTCTTTTACTGTAAGAATTGCACAGAAAGTATTATCATTCCATTCAATTGTTCCGCCTATCTTCCGAGCAAGCTCTCTTATGGGAATATATTGAGCAACCGCTTCTGAATCGGGCTTATTTTCAACATTAGGTTCGGCAACCGAAGGTTTTTCCGCAGGTATCGGTTGTTTTATTTCATCCGTCAATCCGAAAACAGCCAGTGCATCATATTCAATATATACAATGTCCTTTTCTTCTTTAACTTTAAAGTTATTGTATATATTGTCCCCTTTCATTATTATATTTGTGGGAACCAGAACGAAGTATGATATATTCTCCGCCTTTACTTCGGCATATTTATTTACGTAATAGTACTGGTATTTGTATCCTTCGATATCGCTTAATTCTTTCAGACTTACATATTTAATATCAGTGTTATCGAATATGTATGTAGTATACTTATCCTCTTTCACACCTTGTTCGGATGCATTTTCGTGACTTGCAAAATCCGGCAGGAATGCTTCCAGCAGAAAAGCGGTTATTGTATCCGGAGCATAGTGTTTTCCGTCTTTGATAAAAATGTCACCGCAGGTAAAAAATGTACCTTTATACATGATAGCATCGGTCTGAACATGAAAATACATATCTGTTTTTCCGTTACTTATCATGATGTAGTCGCCTTCCGATACTTTTGTTGTCATACTGTACAATTCGGCAAATTCCTCTACGCAGAAATAAAGAACTTGATTAAAATCATACTTCTTTAACGTTGTAACTGTAAGTTTGTCATTTGCATCAATATCAATTCTGGTAATCTTACCGTTAACATACTTTATATTGCTGCTGCTGTTTAATTGATAAGCCGTATATCCTTCATTGAATATCGTCGTCGCGTCTTCTGGTATGTATGTGAAGCCGTTTTGCAGCACTATATCACCGAAATAGTGCCTTTCACCGTTAATATATACAATATCGTTAACCGTATTAAAAACGATATTTCTGCCGTTATATGACGTTGTAACGCTTTTCTCGGCATCACTCCATTGCACTTTAAGTTTGTGCACACCTGCAACCGATGTCAGTTTATAGTATTTGAGATTATCAATAATGGTATACTCGCATGTTGAGTATATATCCTGCTGCGCATATGCCGTAATCGGAATTAAAATAATAAGTAGAATTAAGAGTGTCTTTAGTGTGTTTTTCATTTTTTATCTTTTGTACCCCTATTTAGTTTATCTATTTAATCGGTGCTTTTTTATCTAAACTCCTCCCGAAACTGTTCCATGAATCACGAACTTTATAACGAAGTTTAACATCGTATATGTTGTCAATAAGCCTGTTAAGCTCTCTCCTCATTTCAACATACTCGGCTAAAACAAATTCATCCTTTTCCAGCAGTGCATCCATTTCCAAGAGCCAAGGATTAAAAGTTTCCGCATCACTGTGTTCCGCATCTTCCAGTTTTCTGCGCAAATGTGCTACTACGAGTTTAACAGCTTTTTTCTTATAATATTCATCAGGATATATTTTTTTAGCCATTTTCCCTTACCATCCTCTTGTTATATCTGTCTAATAAAAAATTAACATACATAACCGGATTTAAATTTCTTAACTTCTTATAAATTCATGATAACATAAGCAAATGAAATAATCAATATGCAACAATATGCTATAATCTCCTCATGAATAGCCAATTTTCGCAAAAAAAGATAGATTGTATATATAAAAGATCATATAAACTCCTGAATAACATTACTCCGTTACATTTTGACTGCGGAGAATTATGTAATAACAAGTGTTGTAAAGATGGATACGAAGGCATGTATCTTTTTCCCTATGAAGAACAATATCTTTCGGGTAAAACCGAAAATCAGATAGTAAACACAAACAGCAATCTTAATCTTCTACTTTGCAACGGAGAATGTAACAGAAAATATCGGCCTTTAGCCTGCAGAATTTTCCCGTACTTTCCCTACCTTGACACCAACGGTATTTTAGAAGTAAAGTTCGATTTACGTGCAAAAAGTATCTGTCCTCTGCAATTTACCGATATACTACAGATTGTCATCAATAAGAGGTTTATAAAAAGAATTGAAAGAGTTTTCCGGAAATTGATAAAACACAAAGTCTTTTATGACTACTTAAGAAATCTTACTGATGAGATTGTTTTTTTGGAAAAATTCCATTGAAAAAAGGATGCACTCCCCCTTTACATCCCCTTTTGGCTGCCGAAGAAGGATTTGAACCCTCACAAACTGATCCAGAGTCAGGTGTGCTACCATTACACAATTCGGCAATATACCAAGAAACTATACCATAAATGCCTTATTACTTCAACAACTTTTTTAACCTTCCACCTAAAAAACAAACCCCTTTGCACCTGTTACAGCTGTTGATTTTCTGTACGGTATTGCTGCGGTGTCATACCGGTAATTTTCTTGAAGCTTTCCGCAAAATGACTGGAAGAAGCAAAATGTAAGGTATCCGCAATTTGAGCAATGGTCACACCGGCACCTGCCAACATCAGTTTGGACCGCTCCACCCTAACATATTTGATATAGTTACTGATGGACATACCGGTCTCTTTCTTGAATTTCCGGGACAGGTAGTATTCGGAATAGCCCACTCTCTTAGCTAAAGTAGCAAGATATAGAGGTTTTTCCGCATAAAGTTCAATATACTCCTGACAGCTTTGTATTTGGGGAGAGAGATTAGGATTCATACGATGTTTATGACAACGAAATACAAAATCTTCGTACATTTCCTGAGCAATGGCAGTCAGTTCCTCTATATTACGACATTGAATCATACTCTCATTATAGGCATCTCCTACTGCATAAGCAGTATCCGATGAGATTCCTGCCGCAATGGCTTCATGGATGCAAAGGGCTGTAAAACCGGTAGCACCGATGGTAGCATGAATCAGAGAATCCCGGTTAGTTCCGATAAAAGAGCCGAACAGATGATTGGAATCGGCCAGTGTTTGCTTATAATTCATATTACCTTCCCGAAGCATATGCAGTAGCAGTTGCCGGGTTTGATAGCGATTGTCCTCCTGTTCGGAATTCCCGGTTCTGGGACTGATTATTCCGCTTCTCGGCTGAAACTGAATATCGCTACGGTTCAGATATTCTCCGGTAACACAGTAGTGCATCATTAAAGCATACTGTAAAAATACTACATTCGGCACTACCGGAATCTCATGCATCAATCTTATATATTGTTTTTGAAATGTAGGGTCGATGTGGTATCGGTCAATACTTTCAATAATGTAAGAACCGGAAATCTCCGAGTGAAACACCGGACCCAGCAGATATACGCTGTTTCCTGTTCTTTCAAACACCGCACACCACTGCAAGCCCATATCGCTGCCCAGGATTAAAGGAGCGGTATGGTTTTTTCCATATTGAAGCATATAATCGGAAGCACCGATATAGGAAAAAATTTTGTCAAGAACCAGATGCTCTGCAGTCGTGTCCAACAGATGTCCGTCTCCGTCATAGTGCCAGATAGGCACATTTGTTCCGCAGCTGAGCAATTCCCGCATCAAGTTAATTCTATTCTGTTTCATTACATCCATCCTGTTTTTTGATTATAATATCGTAAAATTGCGATAAGTACAAGATATTAGCGTTTTCAGACAAGTCAGCAAAATTTTGATATATTTGACAAATTCATTGTACTTCCTTTGCAGTAGTTGTTCTATAATACTCTTATAAATTGTATTTTAAATAAAATAAAGGAGTACATACTATGGCAAAGAACAAACAATCCAAAGCGGATCGCCTGCCTATAGGCAAATTTTTGGCATGGAAATCTTCCGATATTACCAGTGCCGGCGTTTTTCTTATAGTTACCACCTACATGACACTTTTCTGCACAGACCATCTGGGCATGAAGCCGCTTGTAGTAGGTAATATCATTCTTATCAGCAATATCATTGATTTCATAACCGATTTAATTGCTGCCTATGTGATAGATAACACCAAGACCAAATGGGGTAAAGCACGTCCTTATGAACTGGGTGCTATCGGTATGACCCTTTGCACTACATTAATTTTTATCACTCCCAGCGGTTGGAGTGAAACCCTTAAGATAGTGTGGGTGTTTACCATGTACACTTTCCTTTTCGGTGTTTTTAATACCTTCCGAACAAGTGCAAACGTTCCTTACCTGATTCGTGCTTTTGATAATAACCGCACCCTTATCGGTAAGGTTTCCTCCTATGGAGGCATCGTTACCACCTTAGGTTCTATGGTGATATCTCTGACATTCCCCAAGTTGATGGCAGAGTTGGCTACTTCCGATGCCGGTTGGACCACTCTGATACTGATTTATATGGTCCCTCTGACAATCCTGGGCATGTTCCGTTTTATATTTGTCAAGGAGAATCCGGAAATCGACGCAAAGCAACTCAAGGATAAGGTAGATTTCAAAGATATCTGGGCAATGATACGAAAGAACGGCTATGCATGGTTGTATTTGCTGATTATGTTCTTCTTCCAGACCATACAATCTATCGGTGCCCTGTCCTACTATTTCAAATACATCGTAGGTGATATAGGTTCTGCAGGTCTACTCAGTATCATGGGTTTCGTATTGCTCCCCACAATGTTTGTATTTCCTCAGATTATGAAGAAGTTGAGTGCATCCCAGATTATTGCTCTGGGGGCTGTTTTCTCCTGTCTGGGTTATGTGGTGAATTACTTTGCAGGTGCTTCCATGACCTTGCTGATTATCGGTTCTATCATCACGGCATTTGCAATGCTGCCTATTTCTTATCTGGGAAATATGGTCCAGATGGATTTGTGTACATACAATCAGTATCTGGGTCTGCCCAGAATGGATGCTTCTATCGGCGCAATATTTAATGGCTTCGGATCTCAGATTGGCCAAGGTTTTGGCGGATGGTTGCTGGGTTTTGCACTTTCCTCAGCCGGTTATGTTGCGTCCGAAGGAGATACAATTGTAACACAGCCTGAAAGTGCCATTACCATGATTCGCCTGTTGTACAGTCTGATCCCAATGTTATTAATGATTCTGTTGGCTGTGGTCGCATTCCTGTTAAGCAAGCTGAGTAAGAAGATGCCGGAAATTGAAGCAAAGATTGCTGCCGATTATAAAGAAAGCCATCATGAAATGAACTCTCCGTCAGTATCTTGATGTGACCGGAAGAAGATTAAGTAAAAACTTTGATTATTACGGTTTTTTAGATAGGCAGGTGTAATATGGAACTTAAACAACATTTTATTACTACCAACCGTCCCTTCCGGGAGGGTGCAGTGGAAGTATTTCAACAGAATATATCTACCCAAAATGTAAAAAAAGCTACCCTCACCATTACTGCTTTGGGTCTTTATGAAGTAGAGTTAAATGGAAAAAAAGTGGGCGATGCATTATTTACTCCCGGCTTTACCTATTATCCCCGCCATCTATATTTCCAAAACTATGATGTAAAAGGTATGCTTAACGCTGAGAATATACTTACCGTGTACCTAGCTCAGGGTTGGTACTGCGGCCGGTTCACCTTCAATAACAAGGTACAGATTTACGGTAAATGCCCTGCGGTATCCTGGGTACTGACTGTGGAGGATCAAACCGGAATGCATAGATATTACTCGGATGATGCATCTGTGAAAGCAATTGCATCCCCCTATGAATATGCCGGATTCTATGACGGCGAAGTGTACAACCAATCTCGTGAGCAGGAAATCTTCCGGCCTGTGAAGTTCACCGGTCATGTTCCGGAAATTATTGAGGAAAGCACCCTGCATGTCCGGATACGAGAAGAAATGCCGGTGCAAACCGTCACAAAGCATGGTGATGTAACCATTCTGGATTACGGTCAGAATTTTGCAGGCATAATATGTATTAATCCGTCGAAAATGCAGGATATTCAGCTTAAACTGCGTCACGGTGAGATACTGAATCCCGACGGCAGTCTCTACACTGCCAATCTTCGTAAAGCCAAAGCGGAAACAGTTTACCATAAAGGAAGCGGCATTTACCGACCCAGGTTTACTTATATGGGATTCCGGTATGTGGAGTTATCGGGTGTTGAATATGAGGACGGTCTGCTGACTGCATATGCCATATATTCCGATATGGAGCGGACCGGCTACTTTACCTGTGATAATCCTCTTGTAAACCAACTTTACAGCAACCAGATTTGGGGTCAAAAGTCCAATTATATCGAAGTACCCACCGACTGCCCACAACGCGACGAACGTATGGGCTATACCGGTGACGGTCATGTCTTTGCTCATACCGGCGCTTATAACTTTAACACTGAAGCCTTTTGGGATAAATTCCTGAAAGATATCCGTTATTCCCAAGAAGCAAACAAAGAAGGTTATGTAGCCCCTACCCTGCCTGCACCTCCCGGGGAGCAAGGCATCGGATTTATGTCCATGCTCGGTTGGGGAAACTGTGTGTGTATCGTTCCCGAGATGCTGTATTGGCACTTCGGAACCGACCGATATATTCGGGAATACTACGACTGTATGAAACGGTTTGTGGAATGTGAAATTCGCAAAATGGGAGGTATCCTCGGAAAGAAGGATCTTTGGATTCAGCCCAGTCTCGGTGACTGGCTGGCAATGGGACGAGATGTAAAGTACATAGCTATGCACAATGGTCCGGTGTCCAATGCATTCATTGTCAACGACTTACGAATAATGGTTTGGGCCGCAACACTGCTGGGCAAGACGGATGATGCGGAGAAATATGCCGCACAGTTGGAAAAGACCCGTGCTGCTTACATCAAAGCGTTTGTCAAAAAAGACGGCACGATGAAGGATGACTATCAGGGCGCATATATCATGGCACTGAAAATGGTAATACCCGCAGGTGATTTGCGGAACAAGGTTTATACAAATCTGACTGAAAGAATCCGTCGGGACGGTATGCAGACAGGTTTCTTTGCAACTGAACATATTCTGCCTCTGTTAGCAGATAACGGTGATGATAGACTTGCCTTCGACCTTCTGCTGGACGAGCGCTGCGGTGGCTGGATGTATCAGATTAAAGCCGGTGCAACCACCACATGGGAACGCTGGGATGCCTTGCGACCTGACGGCACCGTGAACGAAACTAAAATGTCAACCGACAATATGGTGTCTTTCAATCACTATTCCTTCGGTTCTGTCGGTAAGTTTTACTATCAGTACATTCTGGGTATTCAACCTATAGAACCCGGATTTGCAAAGATAAAGATTAAACCTCATATTGATAACCGAATCGGAGCATTCCGTGGTAACTACAAGGATATTCATGTAAGTTACAACGGGGAGAAACTGCATCTTTCAACACCTGCGGATACAACGGTGATTCTGCCTGATGGTACCGTTCATGAAGTAAGTTCGGGCAATTATATCTTTTCTGTAAAGGAGTCAGTTAATGAAAAAATTTGATAAGGATTTCCTGCTGGGTGCATCTACAGCTGCTCATCAGGTAGAAGGAAACAATATACACAGCGATTCCTGGGCTTTGGAACACATGAAATATACCAGTTTTGCCGAACCCAGTCTGGATGCGGTCGATCATTATAATCGCTATGAAGAAGACATCAGACTTCTTGCCGATGCGGGGTTGAACTGCTACCGCTTCTCCATTGAGTGGGCAAGAATTGAACCTGCAGAAGGACAGTTCGATAAAGCGGAAGTGGAACATTATCGCAAGGTTATACGCTGCTGCAAGAATAACGGAGTGACACCTGTTGTGGTCATGCACCACTTCACTTCTCCAAAGTGGCTGATATCCAAGGGCGGCTGGGAAGCACAATCCACTGTGGAGGATTTCAAACGCTACTGTTCCTATCTTGTGAATGAATTGGGTGATGAACTGGAATATGTAGTTACCATTAACGAGGCCAATATGGGCTTACAGTTGGCAGCCATTGCCAAAAGGTTTATCAGGCAGATGCTTCTGCCTAAAAGGAAAAGGAATTCCGACGGCAATGACGGCCAGGCACAAGTTGGTATTAATCTGAAGCGGATGCTCCTTAATCTGAAGTATGCCGCTGCCGAAAATCTTGAATTATTCGGGACGGAAAAAGTTAACAACTTTCATTCCATGCGTACGCCCGAGGGTGATTTGTTGATTTTCCGGGCACACTGTGCCGCCAGAGATGCCATGAAGGCTATCAACCCCCATTTGAAAGTCGGTGTTTCTCTTTCCCTTCATGACATTCAGTGGAAAAAGGGCGGCGAGAAACAAGCTGCTAAGGAATGGGATGCTGAGTTTGTCCACTATCTGCCATATATCAAGAACGATGATTTTCTGGGTGTTCAGAACTACACACGAAATTACTTCGGTCGCTTCGGGCGAATCGATTCCGACAGAATACCGGGAGCCGAACTGACTCAGATGGGTTATGAATTCTATCCCGAGGCATTGGAAAATGTAATACGTACCGTGGCTAAAGATTTCAAGGGCGATATCATCGTTACGGAAAACGGAATTGCTACAAGCGACGATACTCGCCGCGTAGAATTCATCCGCCGTGCAGTTGACGGTGTGCAGAACTGTATTGCTGACGGTATCCCGGTAAAAGGCTACTGTTACTGGAGCTTGCTGGATAACTTTGAATGGCAGAAAGGATTTAGCAAGACCTTCGGTCTGATTGCTGTGGACCGCAAGACTCAAATGCGTTATCCGAAAGAGAGCCTGGCCTATCTTGGTTCTTTTGCAAAATAAGTATTTTAAAAACCCCGGTTCCGAAGAGCCGGGGTTCCTTTAATCCTTAATCCATATTCTTCAACATCCTGAATCGCGACTGTGCATTTACGCTATTTCGGTTTTCAGGTTATCACACCTTACCTGTTGTTTATTACAGCCTGTGCCGCAGCAAGCCGTGCAATGGGTACTCTGAACGGTGAACAGGATACATAGTCCAGACCTGTGAGATAGCAGAACTCTATTGTTGAAGGATCGGCACCGTGCTCTCCGCATATACCCAGTTTAATATCCTTCCTTGTAGCTCTGCCCAAATCAGCTGCCATTTTAACAAGTTTTCCTACTCCCTTTTGGTCCAGTCTTGCAAACGGATCGGATTCCAGAATCTGCAAATCATAATATGCTCCCAAGAACTTGGTTGCATCATCTCTGCTGAAGCCGTAAGTCATCTGTGTCATGTCGTTGGTTCCGAAGGAGAAGAATTCCGCTTCTTTAGCAATTTCATCCGCTAAAATAGCTGCTCTGGGTATCTCTATCATGGTACCTACCGTATACTTAAGATTGACTTTTGCATCTTTAATTATTCTGTTAGCGGTGTTAACAACTGTTTTCTTAACAAAAGCGAATTCCTTGGGTTCGAATATGAGAGGAATCATCAGTTCCGGTTCAATCTTAATACCTTTTTTGCTTACGTTTATAGCAGCTTCAATAATTGCTGTTGTCTGCATAACTGCAATTTCGGGATATGTTACCGAAAGACGACATCCTCTGTGACCCATCATGGGGTTAATCTCATGCAATTCGTCTATCTTTGCTCTGACCACCGATTCTTTTACTTTAAGAACTTCCGCCAATTCCTTGATTTCTCTGTCTTCTTTGGGCAAGAACTCATGTAAAGGAGGATCCAAGAACCTTATCGTTACCGGTCTGCCTTCCATAGCGGTGAATATACCTTCGAAATCTCCTCTTTGCATAGGAAGAATCTTATTAAGAGCTTCTTCTCTTTGTTCTTTTGTATCGGCCAAAATCATTTGCCTGACCGACCTTATTCTGTCAGCTTCAAAGAACATGTGCTCTGTACGACAAAGTCCTATTCCTTCGGCTCCGAAAGAAACCGCTTGTTTTGCATCTGCAGGATTGTCGGCATTTGCCCTTACTTTCAGAGTTCTGACTTCATCCGCCCAACTCATAAGTGTTGCGAAGTCACCGGACAATTCCGGTTCTTTTGTAGCGACTTTCTCACCGTATATTTTACCGGTGCTGCCGTCCAATGAAATCCAGTCGCCTGTTTTGTATGTTTTTCCGGACAGTGAAAATTCTTTCTTATGTTCATCTATCTTCAATTCGGTACATCCCGATACGCAACATCTGCCCATTCCTCTTGCCACAACGGCTGCATGACTTGTCATACCGCCTCTTGCAGTAAGAATACCCTGTGAAATATTCATTCCTTCTATGTCTTCGGGTGAGGTTTCCAGTCTGACCAGTATAACGTCATCTTTTGTCTTTTTGCGCATTTCTTTTGCATCATCCGCACAGAAAACGACTCTACCGGCAGCAGCACCCGGAGAAGCTGCAAGACCTGTTCCTATTACTTTTGCGGCCTTCAATGCTTTATCGTCAAACATGGGATGTAAAAGTGCATCCAGTTGTTTGGGATCTACTTTCAATAGTGCCTCTTCCTTTGTAAGTAATCCTTCTTTTACCAGATCAACAGCTATTTTCAGCGCTGCATGGGCTGTTCTCTTACCGTTTCTGGTCTGCAATATGAAGAGTTTTCCTCTTTCTATCGTAAACTCTATATCCTGCATATCACGATAGTGATTTTCCAGTTTCATACAAAGATCCATAAACTGGTCATAAACTTCCTTATTGGTTTCTTCCAGATGGTCTATATGATACGGTGTTCTTACTCCCGCAACAACGTCCTCTCCCTGTGCATTCATAAGATACTCTCCCATAAGCTTCTTTTCGCCCGTAGAGGGATTTCTTGTAAATGCCACACCTGTTCCCGAATCTTCACCCATATTTCCGTATACCATTTCCTGAACATTAACGGCTGTTCCCCAGTTGGAAGGAATGTCATTCATTCTTCTGTAATATATTGCTCTTTCATTATTCCACGATCTGAAAACCGCTTTTATAGCTTCAAAAAGCTGCTCCTTGGGATCTTGCGGGAACTCTTTTCCCATCTCCTTTTTGTACATTTCCTTGAACTTCTTCAGAACAAATTTCATATCGTCAGCCGTAAGATCGGTGTCGCTCACAATACCTTTATCTTCTTTTATATCATCCAATATTCTTTCGAATTTGGACTTGGAAAGACCTATTACGACATCGGAGAACATCATTACGAACCTTCTGTAACTGTCATAAGCAAATCGGGGATTATTGGTTAATTTTGCCAGTCCTTCAACAACTTCATCGTTGAGTCCGAGATTTAAAACGGTATCCATCATTCCCGGCATGGAAGCACGGGATCCCGACCTGACTGAAACCAAAAACGGATTCTTGGGATCGCCCAATTTTTTACCTACGGTTTTCTCGGTAATATCCAGCATTTTAAGAATTTCTTCTTCTATATCTTTACCGATTTGTTCGCCGTCTTCATAATACCTGAGGCATGCTTCGGTTGTGACCGTAAATCCTCTCGGCACCGGTAATCCCAGTGTCGTCATTTCCGCAAGGTTGGCTCCTTTACCACCGAGCAGATTCCTCATCTTCGCATTTCCCTCGTTAAAGAGATAAACATATTTCGTCATAAAAACCTCCTATTATAGTTTTATATTTTCCTCAAGAAAAGTCATGATTGAATCAATTCTTATCCTGTCTTGCTTCATGCTGTCTCTGTATCTTACCGTTACACAATTATCTTCCAAAGAATCAAAATCATATGTGAAACAGAAAGGTGTACCTATTTCATCCTGTCTTCTGTATCGCTTCCCTATGCTCTGGGTATCATCATATTCCGCAGGCCATTTTTTTCTTATCATTTCATAGACTTTGAATGCATCATCACCCAGTCTCTTCGCTAAAGGAAGAATCGCCGCCTTAACGGGAGCAAGGAAAGGATGAAGCCGCAAAACCGTTCTGGAATCATCTTTTTCCAGCAATTCTTCATCATACGCATCGGTCAGTATTGCCAACAACAGTCTTTCGACGCCTACTGACGGCTCAATGCAGTAAGGAATATATTTTTCTTCCGTTATCGGATCGAAATATGATAAATCCTGTTTGGAAAACTCCGAATGCTGTTTTAAGTCATAATCGGTTCTGTCGGCAATTCCCCACAGTTCCCCCCAACCGAACGGGAACAGATATTCAAAGTCGGTAGTAGCTTTACTGTAAAAAGACAATTCTTTTTCCGAATGATCTCTCAGACGAATATTATCCTTATTCAATCCTAAACTTAACAGCCAGTTATGGCAGAAAGTTCTCCAGTATTCAAACCATTCCAGGTCGGTTCCCGGCTCACAGAAAAACTCCAGTTCCATCTGCTCGAATTCTCTCGTACGGAAAATGAAGTTACCCGGGGTTATTTCATTTCTGAAACTCTTACCTATCTGTCCTATTCCGAAAGGTATTTTTCTTCTGGTTGTTCTCTGCACATTCTTAAAATTAACAAAAATACCCTGTGCCGTTTCCGGTCGCAGGTAGATTTGAGCGGCAGTATCTTCATTAACACCCTGATAGGTCTTAAACATGCAATTAAACTGTTTTACTTCGGTAAAATCCTGTTTTCCGCAATTGGGACAAGGTATTCCCTTTTCTTTTATGTATGTCGTTAACGTTTCGTTATCCAATCCGTCAACAATCATCTCTATACTTTTTGATTTATTGTATTCTTTGATGAGTTCGTCTGCTCTGTGTCGTGTTTTACAGTTTTTACAATCGGTTAACGGGTCTACGAAAGATCCGACATGACCGGAAGCTACCCAGACATTGGGGTTCATGAGAATGGCACAGTCCAGTCCGACATTATATTCATTATCGGTAATGAATTTCTTCCACCAGGCAGCTTTTATGTTATTCTTCAGTTCCACTCCCAACGGACCGTAATCCCATGCGTTAGCCAATCCGTCGTAAATCTCCGAACCGGGATATACAAAACCTCTTCTCTTAGCCAAAGAGACCAGCTTATCCATAGTTACCTGTTCTTTACTCATCAACGCTCTCACTTTCCGTAATTATTTCTTCTTCCTGTAATTCTTCCGCAATAGGTTCATCAACCACTCTTACAGCACCGCTGTCTATTTCCATTGCAGCAACGGTAATAGGATTTTTCTCGTTTGTTTCAATCCTCACTCTTGCCCCACCTGCTATTTCTCTGGAACGCTTTGCCAATGCATTAACTATTACAAATCTTACAGGTATTTTCTTTTCCAATTGTTCAACTGACGGTTTATTTATCATTTCCTATCTCCTTATGTCAATTAATTACTCTCTTCGGAAATATCATCCGGAACAACTCCTCCGCTTAATCGCCTTTCCAATGTTTCCGGTTGAAGAGGCGATAAAATCACATGTTCGCTGTCCGTTATTATTACGGCTCTGGTTCTTCTGCCGTATGTTGCATCAATCAGTACCGAAATGTCTCTGGCTTCCTGTATTATCCTTTTTACAGGCGCCGACTCGGGACTTAGTATCGCAACTATTCTTTCTATTGAAACCATATTACCGAATCCGATGTTTAAAAATTTCATTTCTATTCCAGATTTTGAATCTGCTCCCTTATTTTCTCTATAATACATTTCATTTCCAACACATTGTTTATAACGTCGAGGCTGTTTGCTTTTGAAGCTATTGTATTTGTTTCTCTTAACATTTCCTGCAGTACAAAGTCCAGCTTTTTACCGGACGTTTCATTATGCAGATTATTGGAAAACTGCTTAATATGGCTTCTGAGACGCGTAATCTCCTCATCGATACAGCATCTGTCAGCAAAAAATGCAACTTCCTGTGCTATTCTGGTTTCATCGGTTTTTACATCCTCAAGAAGTTCGGCAATTCTCTTCTCCAGCTTTTGCTTATACTGAGCCGGAAGATCGGCAGATACTTTCTGTATATTATCAACCAGATTTTCAAACTCTTTAAGTTTTAACTCACAATCGGCACACAGTATTTCGCCTTCTTTTTTCTTGGCAACAAGAATGTTGTCAATTGCAATATTGAAGGCTTCCAATATGCAGTCTGTAAGTTTGTCGTAGTCTTCATCACTTTCGGTTGTATTTATTACTCCCGGAAAAGATGCAATCTGTACCGGAGTTATACCGGCAATGAGGTTATATCTCCTCTTTATGGATTTTAAGAAACCGAAATAAGCATCGGCAACCTTTTCATCGAATTTTATATCCGTAAAAGATGCATGCATGTCATGTACTGTAACATAACAATCTATCTTCCCTCTTGTTATTCTGCTTCTTAAAAGGTTACGTACTTTTTCTTCGGCAAAAGATATATTCTTAGGCAATCGTAAGTTCAAATCAAGAAATTTACTGTTTATACTCTTGATCTCCACTCTCATCGATATTAATTCGTTTTCATACAGGCTTTTCCCGTATCCTGTCATGCTGTATGCCATACTTACGCATCCTTATTTAATCTTAAATATTGTAACATACACAACACTCACATGCAACATTTTACATTGCATGTACGTCGTTAAAATATTGTAAAAAACATGCCTAAAAAGCCTATTTATCCAGTTTAATTAAATCGTATTGCATACTGCCCAGCCCGATATCGCTTGCATATTGCAAAGCATGAATCCAGTCGGTTGAGGGATTAACCGTTGTAAGGTTGTCTTTCATCTTTTTGTTTTTATCCAACAGACTGCCTTTTATGACTATTCCTTCATTAACGGCATCGGCACATGCCTTATCCAATGCAACCGGATCAAAAGAAGCGAAAATACCTATATCATCCACTATGGGAACATCGTTGAAACTGTGACAGTCGCAGTACGGAGAAATATCCGTCACAAAGGATATGTGGAAGTGTTGTTTATCTTTCAATACCGCATATGTGTATTCCGCCATTTTTTCACTTAATATTTCGTTTGTTTCATCATGTGAAGGTCTGATGGCATCAAACAGGCAGGAACCTATGCATCTGCCGCAACCGGTACAATAGTCATGGTTGATGTATGCTTTTCCGTTAACTTCGGAAATAGCATCATGAGCACAACTTTTTATGCAAGTAAAACAACCTCTGCACTTATCCCTGTTCACTTGGGGTTTACCTGCCGAATGCATTTCCATCTTACCCGCTCTGGAACCCGACCCCATACCGATATTCTTGATAGCACCGCCCATACCGGTGGAAACATGTCCTTTAAAATGGTTAAGGGAAATAATAATGTCGGCATCGGCAATGGCATGACCTATCTTTGCCTCTTTTACATGCTTTAAATCTATTTTAATCAATGCTTCATCGGTACCTTTAAGTCCGTCCGCTATAATAACGTTGCATCCTGTTACAAAGGGATTGAATCCGTTTTGATAAGCCGTATCCAGATGCTCCAAGGCATTTTTCCTGCTTCCCGGATACAGTGTATTGCAATCGGTCAGAAAAGGCCTTCCTTTTTTACTTCTGATATAGTCGCTCAGAACCTTTGTATAATTGGGCCTTATATACGCCAGATTACCCGTCTCTCCGAAATGTATCTTTATCGCTGTAAACTTGTTTTCAAATGATAATTCATCAATTCCCGCCTTCTTAAAAAGGTTTTCAAATTTGGTCAACAGATTGTGACCGTGTTTGGTATGCAGATCGGTAAAGTATACTTTTGATGCCATAATTCTTGTCACCTCTTACAGGATAATTATAACGGGTTACTGCGTGCAATTCAAATCGTACATAGTCTAAAAAGTAGAATATAAAGGTTGGTTTTGCTGTTTTTATTAATATTATGCTGTGGATAATCCGCTGACCGTATGGTAATATTATTCATGAAAAGGAACTGAAAATGGATTTCATAGAAAAACGACTGCTGGAATGTGCAGTGCATGTACCGAAAATTCTTATACCGACCAATAAAAGCGACCATATATCCTGGCCGGGTTTTCCTGCGGTCAATGATGATTTGAATGCATCTTTATTGGCTCCTCTTAATGCGGGGAACTTAATGAATTCCAAAGACTATTCTTCGGATTTGAAAAATGAACTCAATCTTCCCGAAAGAAAGCGATATGTACGCACTTACAAGAACATGAAAAGGGCTGTACGTTCGGGTTTTTTAACCGAGTATAAAGGATTTATTCTGACAAGACGAATAAATAAGTCGGGTGTCGAGAGATACGGATTGCTTATTCTGCTGGATTATGAAGATTATCTTTCCGACAATCCCGTAATCGCGGTATCAAGGGAGTATAACAGGGATATAGCTAATGCACAGGCCGATTTTATGACAAACGCAATCTTCGATTTACAGTATGCACAGGCCCTTATTGAAGATCAGGAGGCAACCCTTATAGAACCTTTAGTGGCCAGCACTTTTCATTTTAAGAAGATATTTTCTTTTAATCATCCCGTTTTCGGGATATATGAAGGATTTCTGATTGATACACCGCAGCATTTCACGCTTATAAGCAATGCTTTTGCAAAAATCAAGGCTAAAAGTATCAAAAATGGCAAATCACTTTTCTTGGTTCATGAAGGAGTGGAATCTTTTGAAAGCGGTCTTATTCATTGGAACAGATTGAAAGAACAATACGGAAACCGACTTTACAGGTATAACCCTGCACGTTTCCATCTTGTGGAATTATTTAACATATACAGTCCCGATATCAACCTTGTTCCGTACAATGTACTGGTAAAAGACATTTCTCACGACAAGCTTGTTACTCAATTCAGAGCTAAGGAAAAGATCAAAGTGGAAACATTATCTTCGGTAAGAGAACTGCATGAAGCCATATTGAAGCGATCGGAAAAATACGGCTCGGTTTGTTACGGACTTATCTGCGATGACGTGTCCTATCTGGTTACTTTCAGAACTTCCGAATCGGATATAGGTATTATAAATATCCAGGATACTCTGTCCGAACTCATACAGGAGAATGAACATTCGGTCTCCTACCATATCAATATTTCGGAAATGCTCATTGAATATGCCGAAGGAAAGCATACGGCTATTATAATGCCGCCTATTAAAAAAGATACATTTTTCGATAATATTGCCAAGCACGGACGGTTAAACCGACATGCATATTGTCATGACATACCCGCTAACTTGAGATTTTTATTTGAAGCAAGATTCTTACAATAGTTAAGTATAACTCAAAGGTGCCTGTCTGTTTAAACAGTCACTGTAATCTTCTTTCAGGTAGTCTATGAAATCCGACCACTCTTTATCGGTCATACCGCTTTTAATCTCTTTTTTTGAAAACTCATACAGAGCTTTGAACGCATTTTCCTGAGAAACGGAAGATATATGGCGATTTATATATCTATCCAATCCGACAAAGAAATCAAACGGACTTAAAGAAAATCCGGTTATATACTCAATTGTTCTTTCGAAATGAACACTGTTTTTGTATCTTTCGGTCAATGCGGCTACTCTTTTCAGACTACTTATTTCATCAAAAGAAATAAAGCGATTTTCATAAACATCATATGGGGCATTCATATTAAACTTATATGCATATTTGTCCTTTTCTTCACGTATTTTTGTTCCCTTAAGTAACTTCAAAAATCCCAGTTGCAACCGGTCACAGGCATAAAACAATGAGTTATATGACTCTCTTACCGAAGATATATCGTCATAAGGTAATCCCGCAATCAGGTCCGCATGAACATTGATATTACCTAATCTTCTGAGTTTTTTCATATTTCTTATTGCCTTTTCAATATCCGAAGGTCTGTCAATGGCCAAAAGAACTTTATTGTCGGTACTCTGAATACCAATCTCCATCTGCAGCTTACCTTTAGGGAATTTTTCCAGGATACAAAACATTTCTTCATCAAATAACTCCGGACGCATTTCCATATGATAGGTTTTTGTATATTTCTCACTTAACAGGCCCTGAAAAATATCTTTTGCTCTTTTCATATTATAATTAAAGGTCCTGTCCACGAATTTAATAGTGGAGACAGTACTGAACTTCTCAAATTCCAGAAGATCCTGCAATGTATGAGAAACCGTTTTAGCTCTTATGCCTGAAATACGGGAAGATAAGCAATATGAGCACTTGTAAGGACAACCTCTTGAAGACTCATAATATGCAATATTACCCGAAATTGTCTCATTTACGGAGTATTGTATACCTGTTTGTGTAAATTTACCGAATATCTTACCGTCTATTATTTTTTCATCACTACCCTTTTCCAGAAAATCGGCAAATGCCTCTTCCCCTTCATTTATTATGACATAATCAATAAATGTATGATTTTTCAGTAAATCCTCCGCGTCATAAGATACTTCCGGTCCTCCGAATACTATCAATGAATCCGGAAGAAGACTTTTTATACCGCCGGCATAGAAGAGAATCTCACGGATATTGTAAATATAGCAGGAAAAGGCATACACATCTGCCTTCAGCGAATAGAGCGAATATAGTACCTCGTCAAACTTATCCTTAAGATTGTTTTCCACAATAATTATTTCATGCTTATTCGGAAGCTGCTGCTCGGCATATTTTTTTAAGCATCTTACTGCTAAATTGGTATGAACATAGGAGCTGTTGAGTGCAAACAATACAACTTTCATAAAACATTTCCTCGTTTTATAAGATTCTTACCGAATTTATCTTTAAGTTCGTCGATAGTTTCTTCCAACTTCTCTTCCTTCTCTCTGTCCTGAAAATCCATGCTTATCTGCATATCTTTCCCCTTCAATGAACCGACCGATACGCCTAAAAGTCGCACAGGCTTATCCTCATCCCAGTTATCTTCCAGCAATTTACATGCCGCATTATATATATCTTTCGTAAGATTGCTCTGTTCAATCTGCATCTGACGGTTAATCATCTTAAAAGTATTGTATTTAATCTGAACGGTGACAACGCTCCCTTCCAGTTTCCTTCTTCTCAATGTTCGTGCTACCGAATCGGTAAGCAGTGCCATAACTTTCTTTGCTTCTTTTATATCGATAATATCCTGTGCTAAAGTTTCCATACGTCCGCAGGAAAGATTTTCCGCCTGCACGGGACACACCGGGTCGTCATCTATGCCGTTGGACCTGTTATACAGATAAAAGCCGTATTTACCGAATTTCTTAACAAGATAAGCAACATCACATGTAGCCAAATCCCCTATTGTGTTTACTCCTTCGTTAATTAACTTTTCCGCTGTGACTTTACCTATTCCGTACAGATTTCTGACAGGCATGGGCCATAAAACGTCCTCTATTTCATTTTTATACAGTGTGGTTATACCCAAAGGCTTCTTTATGTCCGATGCCATTTTTGCAAGAAACTTGTTTTCGCTGATACCTATCGAACACCATAAACCCATTTCATCTTTCAGCCTGTTCTGTATCGAGGTTGCAATATCAAGAGGGGTTCCGAAGAGTTTTCTGCTGTTTGTGACATCCATCCATGCTTCATCTATGCTGTTTATCTCTATTATCGGTGTGTACTCATACAGCAGTTTAAATACTTGCGAAGAACATTTTTCGTAATATGCATGATCGGGTTTTACCAGTATCAGGTCGGGATACAACTTAAGAGCCTCATTTATGGTCATGGTCACTCTTATTCCGTATTTTCTGGCTTCATAGTTGGAGGCCAATATAATGCCGGAACGGTATTTGGGATCACCTGCAACAGCGGCGGGTTTATTCAGAAGAGTTTTATCTCTTCTGGACTCACACATTATGAAAAAGGCATTCATATCAACCAGCAATATATCCCGCATTGAAAACTCCGACGGTATTGTTATAAAGATATGATATATCAATGAATTTTACTTGTCAAAAGGAGCAAAACGGATATCGGCATTACTTAAATAACTGAAAAATAGGGTTGACACGACACTGATATGAAATTAAAATACTAGTTGCGCCTGTGCCATTAGCTCAGATGGTAGAGCACCTGACTCTTAATCAGGGTGTCCGGGGTTCGATCCCCCGATGGCGCACCAAAAGAAGGATTTATGCCTTCTTTTTTATTTATCAAAATCCGGTCTGATAACTCTTCTTTCCAGTGAATAAACAATTCTTTCGCTTATTGCACCTTTTTCCAGTGTTTCATATGCATTATTGAAATCATAAACTCTTGCATCCATCAGATCGATATGATGAAGCAATTCCGCTTCCAGGAACATGGGCATTTTTGTACTTCCGTGTTCCGGTATGTTGTGATGGCTTAATATCATATGTTTTATCAACAGCTCTTTATTCTCCGATAAGCCGGCTTTCTTGGCCATTTCACCGATATAGCAAATACCTATCTCAATATGCCCCATCAACTGCCCTTCAAGGGAATAATCTGTGACAATACCTAATTCATTTGAATCCATCTCCCGCAATTTCATTATGTCATGCAGTAAAATGCCGGTATAGAGAATATCCGTATTAATCTCTTTATACACAGCTGACAATGCTTTTGCTACATCCAGCATGGTTGTAATATGATAGAGAAATCCTCCTCTTACCGAATGGTGTAGCACCTTAGCTGCGGGATAATACATTAATTGTTCTTCATATTGCTTGTAGACCATATAGCATAATCTTCTCAGTTGCTCATCCTTTATGCTTTCGATATATGTCAGTGCTTTTTTGTACATATCTTCCGATGGAAACGGTGCACTCGGTACAAAATCCGCAATTCTTTTCTGTATTTCTTCCGGCGCTTTGGTTATATATGATACATTCAGTTGTAAATTACCCTGAAACTCCGTAACTCTGCCGGTAATATAATACAATACACCGGTTTCATATTGCGACCCTTCATTGGGATCGGCATCCCATTTCTTACCGTTTATCTCCCCTGTTTGATCTTTGAACATAAAGTCCATATAGTACTTATTATTGGATGCTTTCCTGTGCTCGCTGTTCCATAATACGAACAATTGCTTCTTTATTTCCATTCCGGTTGCTAAATCTGTGACCTTAATATCTCCCATAACCTGTTCCTTTCAATATCCCTGTCGGAATCATTCATTTTATATGCATTCTTGCTTGTATATATTATTCTTGTCGGACTGTCTCCCAACACATGTATATCATAAGCCAAACACAGAGCTTCCTCCAGATTATGTGTTACATATATGACGGTTTTTCTGTTTTGTCTCCACATTTCCAGGAATCTTTCCATTATATCTTCTTTTTGAGTGGGATCCAGTCCCTTAAAAGGTTCATCCATAAGAAGCACATCGAAATCTTTTACAAAGGCTCTTGCAATGGAGACTCTCTGAGCCATACCGCCGCTTAACTGATTTGGATAATAATGGGAATATTTATCCATTTCCACCATTTTAAGACAGGACATTATACTCTCATCCATTTCGGCTTTGGACAGATGTTTGCTGTCCAATACAAACTGCAGGTTTTTATACACGGTGTAATTATCCAGCAATCTGGGCTCCTGAAATATGTATGAATACTTTAATTTTTCAAAATCGGAACGCGCCACCGTAAATTCTCCGGTTATGGAGGATAAGACATTCAGTAATGTGGTTTTTCCGCAGCCGGATTTACCTAAAAGACAGGTAATCCTGTTCTTTTCAATTTCCATACTGAAATCTTGGAAAATTACTTTATCATCATATGATTTTGTCAGATTTTTCAGCCGGAGCATTGCGTCTTCCGCCTTCCGTAATTTTCTTAAATAACTGCTCAAATAAAAAGCTCAGTAACAGTATAACAAATGTCCAGGCAAAGACTTCCGCGGTATCCAGATTATACTTTGCCTGTAAAAGTTTTGTCCCTATACCGTATCGGGGATTAGCCAACACTTCGGCGGCAACTGCAACTCTGAAAGAAAGACCTATAGCGGTATTCATTCCCGCCATAAGAAAAGGTTTTACCGATGCCAGATATATCCCGGTAAATACTTTTACAGGTTGTACCCGATAAACTTTTGCCATATCCAGAAGTTTGTTGTCGGTACTCCTAATGCCTTTTACAACATTGTCATATATCGGCGGAAAGCACATTATGATATTAACCGCCAGCGGTGCCAGATTGTAACTGAACCATATTATTGCAAGTATTATGAAACTCATAACCGGTGTGGACCGTATTACGGTGATAAAGGGAGAAAGCAATATCTCCACATTTTTGTTTAAACCGGCTATTACTCCTAATAAAAATGCCGATATAACGGCAGTTAAAAACCCTGCCACTATTCTTAACAGCGAGTACAGAATTTGGTTATAGAAAGCCGGTTGGGATAATAACCTTATAAGTGTGGCAAAGGTAATGTACGGCGAAGGCAAAAGAAGCTCTTTACCTATTATCACAGATAAAATCTGCCATACCAAGAGCCACAATATTATTGCTGCCGCTTTTAAAAACCTTTTTTTCATTAACCTCACTTTTTTGCTTTAGGTGCTTCTATTCCGTCATCAACTAACACTTCTTCCGGAGGTGTCAGTAAAACTTCTGGATTCTGTAGTATCTTGGAAAACATCCTCATAGATGATGCATAGTAAAATCCGTCACATATTCTTTCATCCACAACCATTTTCAGACTTATTATTCTCTTTTTAATCAACTCGCCCTCGTCCGAGCCCTGATACTGATACTCCCTTTTTCCCATTGCGAGAAATACCGATGTCGTTCCGAAGTTATATAAATGGTGATAAACCGATTTAATACCCAAAGAACCCATATTTGTTAAATATGCACTGCAATGGAACGGTGAAAAATCAATGGCCGCTTTAGGCATTATACCTATTCTGTCCATCCACATCAAAGTATTGATTACCGCTTTAATTATAAATGTCGGCATATGCCCTACCAGTTTAGCAAACTTATCGGTATCATTTTCCGAACCGCTTTCCTTATTAAGGTTAACTTCCTTATTAACAATTTCCACTACATCCTTAAGTGTTGATTCCGGAGCAAATTTCGGTTTGATATTGGTCTCTTCCCCGTCATCCGTCATGCTTCTTTTTATTGACATGGATATTGCTATATGATTTCTTGCATATATTTTATGTCCGCACACAAATCTGTTGACTCTCGGTCTTGTTGCCATGAGCCTTACAAGAGCGGCTATAAATACATGATAAAGCTTAAGTCCGGGAATATTCTCCTGGTTCTTCCTGACAAAAGCATCCAATTCCTCCACGTCCGCCACATCTTCAAAAAATATCTGACTGTCATTTCTGGTTTTCATAATATACGGTATAAGAAGGAAAAACGTATCCACATTTCTCAATCTGTACCCGTCATACCTGTCGCCTAATTTTTTTTTCATATGTTTCCCCCCATTGTCCATGCTATTGTATCATAATCGGTAAGATATAAAAATAGGCATTATTTATACTTAATTATATTTAAACAATATATCCTTAAATTTTACAGAGTATTAAACATTTGAGGGGTGAAATAATCATAGGTTATTGACACTGCTTTCAATGCTTCTTGACAATTAACATGTTTGTAAATAAAATCTAATGAATGATTTGACCTCTATATTTTTGGTCAGGTCACGGATAAAAGGAGACAGATATGTTGAAAGTAGTTAAATTCGGCGGTTCCAGCCTTTCAGATGCAACACAGGTAAAAAAAGTGTTTAATATCGTTACTTCCGAACCTGCAAGAAAGTTTGTGGTTGTTTCCGCTCCGGGCAAAAGAAATGCTTCCGATGAAAAAGTAACCGATATGCTTATAGCATTAGCGGAAAAGGCCCTTGCAAATGAGGATGTAACTGAACAACTTAATAAAATAATTCAAAGATACAGAGACATTTCCACAGGTCTCGGCATGAATGACGATATTATAGATACAATTACACAAGACCTAAAGAACAGACTTAATTCAGATAAATCGATAAAAGGAAGATATCTGGATAACCTTAAAGCCGCAGGAGAAGATAATTGCGCAAAGCTTGTAGCGAAATATTTTAATCTGCAGGGTGAAAAAGCAACTTATGTATCTCCCAAAGAAGCAGGTCTGCTGCTGACTGCCGAGTTCGGTAACGCCCAGGTGCTTCCGGCATCCTATCAGAATCTGAAGGTTTTACATAATTACGAGGGTAAAGTTATTTTCCCGGGATTTTTCGGCTATTCCGTTAACGGCGATGTGGTCACGCTACCCAGAGGCGGTTCCGATGTTACCGGTGCTATATTGGCGGTTGCTCTGGAGTGTGATGTTTATGAAAACTTCACCGATGTTGATTACATTTACACGGTAAACCCCAATATTGTATCCGACCCTCTCCCGATTGACCATATGACTTTCAAGGAGATGCGCGAACTTTCATATGCCGGTTTCAGTGTGTTTCATGAAGAGGCTCTGACTCCTGTTTATTACAAATTCACTCACGTTAACGTCAGGAATACCAATAATCCTACCGCTCCCGGTACCATGATACATATGGAAGTTAACCAAAACAGAAAACATCGTATTACGGGTATAAGCGGTGATAAAGGATTTTCCACCATTACCGTAAGAAAATATCTTATGAACCGTGAAGTAGGTTTTGTGCGTAAAATATTACAGATGCTGGAGGAAGAATGCATTCCGTTTGAACACTCCCCATCGGGAATAGATGATATTTCCATAATACTTCGTTCAAAATACTTAAACAAAGAAATTGAGGATAAACTTATCTGTCGTATTAAAAAGGAACTGGGTGCGGAGGAAGTTTCTATAGTTCATAATCAGGCTTTGGTAATGATAGTAGGCGAAAAATGTCTTGATGACTCCGAAACACTTCATAAATGTTCCGAAGCTTTACATGAAGCCGGGATAGTTATAAAGATGCTCAATCAGGGATCTTCAAAATTAAGTATTATTGTAGGAATTGATGAAGCGGATTTTGAAAAAGCAATAAGGAGTCTTTACAATAAGTTCTTTATTGAAATGGCATAGTATATTATAAAGGTAACTCACTTTGAACAGTTGTGACCACGGTAATACTACCCTTTGTTCGCTGTTTCCTTATATTGTTTTTCAGTATATAATTTATTAATACAGCATAGTGTTTTATGAGGAATATATGAAACAGTTTTTAGCAATATACCTTACATTATCCGTTATTATTGCATCGGTACGAGCAATAAAACCTAAGCAGTTCTTTTATGAAACATCACTCTTTTCCTGGAGTACCGAACAGACATATTCCGAAGGGTTAACCGATTATCTTGAAGTTCTTGATGTATGTGATATTAATTCTTCATATCAATATTTCTCCGATGAGATGCTCAACAGTACATATCCGAGAGAATATATAAAAAAGCTTAATGAACAAGGTATCTCCACTTATTATCTTTCCGGTAATCCCACATGGGCAACCGCAAGAAGAAACAGAAGCATGAGGGAAAAGATTACTCTTGTATCTAAATACAATAGAAAAGTTGCGGAAAGAGAAAAATTCACAGGCATAGTGTTTGATGTGGAACCGTATCTTTTATCCGATTGGAAGAAAGACAAAAATAATATAATGGATAAATTTCTTGATAACATGAAAGATTCCTATCAATATGCTAAAGAGCAAAATCTGGAATTGATAGTGTGTGTTCCCTATTGGTTTGACAATGATTTTTATCACATTCTTGAACAACTGATTGCCGATGCATGTGATAAACTGGCTGTAATGAACTATTACAGGAACAGTGAGATTAAGAATATTGAAAACGAACTGGAACTATGCAGGAAATACGGTAAGACAATCATATGCATATCCGAACTGCAAAAACCCGTTTCCGATTCCGTACCGGATACCGTCACATACTATAATTACGGACTTATTGTCATGTGGAGAATGTGGAATCACCTATACTCTCACTTTGATTATTCCAAACTGGAGTTTTCCTACCATTATTACAAACCTCTGAGAGACTTCCTGGATCAAATCAAGGTTCCGAAAGAACCCGTTGACATAATAAAACCTCAATATCAACAAAAAATACAGTACCCGGACGGTATTTCTACTGTACCGACCGTGTACTGATGTGATTTTCTGATTTAATTAATAATTACCTTTTACAAAAACAATCTTTTCTTATTTTATTATATTCTTATTCCGATAATCCGCCCAGACATTCTCAAACCAGTTGTCTTCCACGGGTATAGGTCTGACATCGGTCCAATCAAACCTTACTTTCATAGTGTCCTTATCATATGTTACGGAACAGGCTTTTTTCATGGATTTTAAATCATCCAGTTTGAATCGGAACAGTTCCGGAAGATTCGGTAACGGAAGAATTCCGTTATCGTCTCTTACAAGGTAGGAACCTCTGGATTTTCCGCCTCTTTCTATGTATTCCTTTATAGCACTTAAGTATACATACTGAGTTATAAGAATATCACGGTTTCTGAAGGCATCGGCCAGGTATGCTCTGTCGTTAGCGGATGTCTCGGTATCAAATGCTTTTAACTCTTTTAAGCTTGTATTTACAGCTTCCGATACCTCACTCAATCCCCTGATATGTGCACCCGCTCTGGTCATCAGTCTCTGATAGCGTTTTCTTTGCTGCATAACATTGGTTTTATCCTTGTTCTGTGTCAATTTATCGGCAAGAGTCTTTAATTCATTTATTCTGTCCTTTGATAAATTCTTAAAATCGGCATTTGACAACGGTGCGGACCCGTAGTTCTGTGCAATATATTGTGCTGCTCTGAATGAGGAAACCTGTGTGGAGTTAAGAGCGCTTCCGCCCGGTCTGTATACACCGAATGTGCCGTTTACTTCTCCTACCGGGAACAAATGACGGATGTTGCTTTCATACCAGATATTTGCTTCCAAGCCCCCGTTATTATGCTGTGCACATACCGCTATCTCCAGATTCTCTTTGTATAAGTTGATACCGTTATTCATATATAAGTCAATTGCAGGCTTATTCATATGCTCCAGTCTTTTTATAGGTGTATCCTGAAATGCATTTGAGTTCTTTAAATAGGTATAGGATTCTTCGTTAAGTAACGAGAAATCAAAACCTTTGGGATTGCTCCTGAAGTCCATGAAAACTCTTCTTCCCTTTATCACCGTTTCATGGAACACAAGAATATCAATAACCGAAGAGCCTATATTCTCAATCTTTCTCGGATCAAACGGCCATTGATAGCCTTTTAAGAAAATGCAGTCGAAAAGTCTTCCTTTATCGGTAAAATACTCATCCAGAAACTCTTTTTCGTCATTACCTTCCGTATCGGTGGATATATATCTGGGGATTACCTGCTGATATGTACCCGACAGATTCCATCGGAATTTAATGGATGCGATTCCGTATTGTGATTCGGTAAGATTAATACCTTTTGCACCTGCTTCAAAGGCAATTCCCGTGGTTCCCGTATGACTTACAGGATATACCGATGTCTCATATATTCCTGCGGGTCCGCCGGTAGCATAAACGATATTTGTACAATTAAATACGGTAATACCGTAATTATCCCGATTTACCTTACTTGTATCAATGGCAACCAAACCGTATGCCCTGCCTTTATCCTGAAGTATTGCGATAACATAAAAGCCGTCGAATATTTGAATGTTTTTGCTTTTGACCTGTTGCTCCAGTTTCTCCGTCATAAACTTTGAGGTAAGCGGTCCTGCCGACGTGGCTCGCTGACGAGGATCATGGTCGGTTTTATACCCGACATACTCTCCGTACTTATTGTGAGGAAACGGTACGCCTATGGAAGCCAGTTTATAGAAGCCTTTAGCCGATAATGCCGCTTCGGTCAACGCTATGTCTCCGTGCATACTGCCGCCGTCAAACAGTGTTTTAGCCATTTCATGAACAGAATCATCTCCGTCTCCGGATAATGTAAGTTTATAGTATGTTTGCTTATCCGATCCGGTGTTTCTGGAAGTACCCATTTTTATGCCTTCGGTTACGATACATATATCCTTTTGGCCTAAATCATATAAACTGTCCGCAGCATTAAATCCCGCAGCACCGGTTCCTACTATTACAGTGTTTACCGAGATAAGATCATATTCAACCTTGTTTATAGTTATTGTACTTTTTTTCATCATTCCCTCCTGAAGTTTCTATAGCCTCTGTATATGCAAGCCTCCGTCCACATTTATGACATCCCCCGTCGAGAACGGGAATTTACCCGATACGAATGCCGAAACGACAGATGCGATGTCTTCGGGGTATCCCCATCTCTTAATGGGAGAAATACCTTCCGCTATCAGTTTGTCGTATTTGGCTCTTACCACCTCGGTCATAGGTGTATAAATGATTCCCGGCCTTATCTCGTATACATTAATCTCATATTCCGCCAGTCTGTCTGCAAAAAGTTTGGTTATCATGCTGACACCGGCTTTGGATATACAATACTCTCCTCTGGATGTCGAACTGGTATATGCCGACATGGAGCTTATATTTACTATTTTAGGGTTGCAATCTTTCAAAGTCTCTTTACACTTAATCATTTCATTTGCCACCGCCTGAGTAAGAAAATATGTGCCTCTGACATTAATATTCATTACGAAATCAAAGCTCTCTTCGGTTGTTTGCAAGATATCCATACGTACTTTGGGACCTACTCCCGCATTATTTACCAGAACATCAATCCTGCCGTATTTATTCATTACCTCTTTTACGAAATCCAGTCTGTCTTCCGTCTTTGCAAGATCGCCTTTGAAGTATAAGAGTTCGGCACCCGCTTTTATAACTCTGTCAACATTCTTAGCGACATCCTCCTGTGCAAATACATCCAAAATGGCTATATCATATCCTTCGGTAGCCAACTGATACGCTATACCGTTTCCTATTCCTCTTGCCGCTCCTGTTACTATTGCAACTTTTTTCATCTTTCCATTACCTCCAATCACTTTGCTTTATATCACTTCAATTCTGAAACTAATATTTCCATTAAGTTATTTATTCAACTCCCTGTATAACGGCAGATACACTTCCCCGTCTTTAATAACACATCCGGGAGTGCTGCCCGCTCTCATAAGCTCCACACATTTTCCGCAGCAGATACAGCATTTATTGGAAACCATACCATTGTTTTTTAATATATCATTTGCAAAATCCGGATAAGCCAAAGAAACTCTGCCGAATCCTATAATATCCGCCATATTATTCTCTTTAACATAAGCGGCAACATACGGAGCGAAGTTCCTTAACCAGGAATAGCCCGTTCCCATGACAACCATTTCCGGTACCTGCTTTTTAATTTCCGCGGCACCCGAAATGAGCCTTGCCACTCCTTCCAGAGGATGTTCGTGCGGTATATATTCGCCCGTATCGAAAGGTCGGTTGATGTGGGGGTTATAGTAAGGAGTACCCATTGTTACATTCAGCAATCTTACTCCTTTTGAATAGAGAATCTTCGCCAGTTTTACAGGCTCATCGTAATCAGGCAGAAGATAATTGCATTTATTCACGCCGAATCCGTAAGGATACGGAATGGAATCGTAGATATTTATGCGTGTGGAAATAATGAAATTGTCGTCATTTACGGCCGCTCTTATCTTATCTACACAATTAACCATAAATCTGATACGGTTTTCAAAGCTTCCGCCGTACTTTCCTTCTCTTGTAAATGCCCCTAAAAGACCGGAATTGAGATATCTGTGACATGCTTTCATATCCACACCGTCAAAGCCCGCTTTATACGCCAATACGGCGCTATTTACGAAATCCTCTTCCAAAGCTTCCAGTTCATCATCGGTTATAACGTCCAGCTTTTGCAATCTTTGATGTCTGTCCAATATATCATTTTTGCATTCCAGTATGGGAGCAGGCTTGCCTTCAGGTTTGGAAAATCTGCCCGAATGGGTTAATTGCATAACAATTATGCAACCTTTCGATTCTTTTCTGATCATGTTTACAACATGCTTGTATTTTTCCAGATTTTCCTCTGTTATCTGCAACTGCCTCGGATTGGCTTTACCGTTCTTATTGACAGCGGTTGCTTCGAACCATATAAGGCCGGCACCTCCGTTAGCAAACCTCTTGTATCTTCTTAAGGTCAGATCGGAACAGGAACCGTCAGCATTACCGTCACAACCTTCCATAGGATGTATGCCTAAACTGTTCTTTACAACTTTTTCACCTATTCTGACCGATTGAGCCAAAACACTTAAATTGTCGGAAAAACCCAACGGTATTTCATTCTCTTTGCAGAAATCTTCCATCTGTTTTTTTGTTTTGAAATTAAATCTTGAATATTCCATACTATCTCCTTTTACAAGCATATACCACTCCATTAATTGTACTTGATAAGGGATATTAAAACAACATAACCTACCTTGAGTTTCCTGCTTTTTTCACATCCTTATACTAATTCCTCAAATTTTTCGCGACACGAGTTTACATATCTTTCTAATTTATCTGTTTGATTTTCTTCAAGCCAAGTCAATGTTTCTTCTAATAATTCTTCTTCGTCCTTTGAACCGGTATCTTTTATTCCTAATCGCTTGGCCATACGAACGATATCATCATAGCAATCGTACCCTCGCGCATGATGTTTTAAATTAGCCACCCAAACCTTCAATGTGTGCGAAAATACATCGTTTACTGCATGTTCTTTTAAAACAGTTGTACAATGCGGAATAGCTATACAGTTAATATCAACTATTGCAAATGGATTATCAATGCTTATCGCAATTGAAACTATATAACTATTCGGTATAAGACCAGGTGCAAAGTCATAATAAATAACATTAATTTTATCTTTGATTAAATGAGGTACCTCTAACATAAATATACCGTTATCATATCCGGAAACATCCACCTTAATATCAATATCCGAAAACTCATCCTCTGTGTTATTCGCTATACTTCCGTATAATTCGCAATATTTCACCATCGGTAATGAGCTGATTACATTCATACATTTATCTGCCATCTCTCTCAGTTGCAAATTCATATATATTCTCCACTTTAATTTATTTTAAGCATGCGACAAATATTAAATCAAGAGTTTTGCTTGTGTGGCCGTTTTCATATATAACTTTGAATTAATCTTTTATATTTTGAAATCCCCGCAACTCTGTCATTTATATCTATCCCGTATTTTTTTAAGATTCTTAAAGCTTTGTAATACTGTTTTTTATCTATTTCCCATTCCAGTTCATAATCGGTAAAACCGTTGTAAGTATTCATATCTATTTCAGCATCCGGCATGGATACATCTAGGGTAACATTTGCTCTTAAAGTCTCCAGTGTACCTTTATAAACTACACTGCTATCGGATGTTTTTTCCTTTTTTAGATATGTCAATAACGCTTCAGGATTGTTTTTGATTATCAGATAATCGGATTCGGACAGTTTCATTGAGTATTCGGTTTTATCTTTCAGACCTTTTAATTGCACACCGTCATTGCTCACTTTATATTGCAGGAAAAATTCATTATTCATCTTTCGGATACGAACAGTTAAATCATCGGTTATTTTGTAATAATGATTTATCTGTGTATGTATATTATGTCCTTTTGAAAAAAGAATCTGATACTCGTCTTTTGTAATCATAACCTTTATTTCTGTTTCTATATCAGCAGTAAATGTTCTTTTTATCATTAAATACCTTTCTTTACATAAGTAATCCCGCCAATTATAGCAGATTGAGCTCAACATTTGTATTTGTTTCAAAAAAATGTATTATTTTACGTGTCACTTTAATTCCCATAATTCTTTCCACCGCTTCGGAATATATATCCAGTTGCTTTATGTACCTCAAAGCATGTTCCTTTTCATTGCCTTTTTCCACTTTGTCGGTTTTATAATCAACAATAGTTGCGTATCCGTCTTTTATAATTAGGCAATCAATAACCCCCTGCAGCAGTACTTCATGTTCTGATTGGTATTTATCGTCGGTATATGCGGAAATATAGCTTGTATTTACAGGCATAAAGAAGACTTTTTCCTGATATATTGCGTCCGCTTCACAGATATCGTTAAATAAAGGGGTGCCGATAAATGCAAGAATATTGTTCAAATACTCGGGTACTGTTATTTTTGACTTTATATAGGAAATATACTCGGGATTATTTAATTGTCTCAAATCTATTGATGCTATTATCTTATGCATGATTGTGCCTTTTTGTGCCGCACTTATCTTGCTATCCTTTTGCATAAACATGGGTTTTTTATGTGTTTGCACACGGTATCGGTTATAGAAGTCGTCAATATCATATCTCTTACTCTTATATTTTGACAATTCCGTTACCGTAACTTTCCTGTTAAGCCTTGTTTCTTCCAAGTAAGGATATTCGAATCCGGTTTTTGCTAAGATATTCTGGTAATAAGCGGCATCATTTAAATCCCTTGCCTGCACTGTTTCCGCCACTTCCCCTTCGGTCAGATTCCTAATGATATTTTCACAGTCTTTTTCATTTAAGGTTTTGAATGTTGCACCGTAAGAATTGGGAAGAATCCAGTCAAAAGGACATTTTGCCTCTTGCTCTATTACATTCTCATCAAAACTTTTATCAATGCCGGTTATTATGAGTTTTTCCTTAGCCCTGGTTAAGGCTACATATAGAACCCTCATTTCCTCGGATAAACTCTGTTTTTCCATACTTAATGAAAGTGCATTTTTTGTTATATGTTTATGGTATGTCTTGTTATCGCAGTTTATATAGTCCGACCCGATACCCAATTTTCTGTCAATAATCAATCTTCCCTGAGTATCGGTGAAATTAAACTTTCGGGTACTTCCGGCCAATATAACTACGGGGAATTCCAGTCCCTTACTCTTGTGTATACTCATTATATTTACCGTATTATCCTTATTGTGACGCATTATGTCGTAAATAACGGATAATTCATGCTTGTCTTTACTCTTGAGAAAGTCTAAGAAGCCGTATAAATCGTCAATACCTTTTTTGTAACATTCGACTGCCAATACATAAAATCTCTTTAAGAGATCCTGCTCCCTGCTCACATAATATATTCCGGACTTTGTCATGGCGTAATATACGGTTTTCTCTACCGTATTGTTCCTGGAAAACTTTCTTATATCATGAAAATCCTCCAAAAACCTTTGTATCTTAGACTGTAATCTGTCTTCTTCATTGTAGGAAACCAAAGCATCATACAGGTCGGATTTATCTTTTTTTATTAAAGCGAATTCACATTCATTAAAGTTATATACTTTGTTCTTTAATATTTGGGCAAGATAAATATCCTGGTACGGATTATCAACTACATTTAAAAGAGCATACAAATCGGAGATGGTTTTATTACTTAAAAACTCTATACTTACCTCGGAATAGGCGGAAATACCGCAATTATTTAGTATTTCGGTATACTTATCCCCGTAATTACTTACCGCTCTCATAAGTATGACTATGTCCGATAACTTTACAGGTCTTGTTGTTTTCAGTTTGTCATCATATATCATCAATTTACTGTCGATAAGTTGCTTTATTTCATCGGCAATTACATAAGCTTCAATCTCGACATCGGACAGTCGGTCTTCCGTTTCCATTTTTGAATTGTCAACACATATTTTAATAACGGTAGGTCTGTAACTCTCATCGGTCTCATTCTCATACTGTTTGGAGCCGTACTTCAATTCTTCATCTTCACTGTATTCGACTTCTCCCAGCTGCTCGGTCATTATATCTGTGAATATGTCGTTAACATATTTCAGAATGGCATTTCTGCTTCGGAAATTATAGCTTAAAGTGAGTTTAGTACCTAAAGAAGGATCATCCTCATATTCTTGGGATTTATCTCTGAATATTGCGGTCTGCGCATTTCTGAACCTGTATATACTCTGCTTCAAGTCCCCTACCGCAAATACATTATCACCTCTGCTTATCTTATTTATTATCTCCTCTTGTATATAGTTAAAGTCCTGATACTCATCTATCAATATATATTTGTACTTTTCCCTGTAAATCTCCTCCGCACCGGACTTAAGACATCTTAATGCCATATGTTCCATATCGGCATAGTCAATCAGTTTAGCCTTTACTTTCATTTTTGAATATACATCATCCGCCTGTAAGACCGTTTCTACAAACTTTTTTATAGGTCGCTGCATAAACCGACAGTCTTTTATAATATTGTCCGAATAGTCATAGAAAAGTGCAGCTAATGAACTTACGGCTTTCTTTAACTTTGTTCTGTAAGCTTTTATCGCATTTACTGTTTCTTCCTCGAAATCTTTCTTTTTTTGCGGAAGATTCGGAAACCTAATTTCATCCAAACAGTTCTTTAACTTGTCCCAATCTTTATATTTCAAAGTATCTTCAATACCTTCAATTATCTTTAAATCATTTTCCAGTGTCGCTTTATAGTGTTCGCCTTCCGGGGTATTGCGTATCTCATATTGCACATTATCTATATATCGCTTTAATATATCCGTTTTTTCCGGAATATGGTCATATATCTGTTTTCCGTATGCGGAGGAGAAAATATTGTCCTTTATTACCGTCTTTTCGGCACTTTCTTTTAACCATTCGTGATAATCGGGATAACTTTTAACGGTTTTTAATACGGAAGTTATAAGGTCGGTCAGTGCATTGAAATTCTTTCCGTATCCGAATGTTTCCAGCAGTCTGTTAAAATCGGCATCCTGCCTGCTTAAATTCTGCTCATAAACGGTATTTATTGCCTGTAACAGAAACTTATCCGCAACCGTTTTATCGGCAACGGAAAATCCCGGGTCTATGTTTATAAGGGCGGCATTCTGCCTTATAACTTCCGAGCAGAAGGAATGAAGTGTACTTATTGTAGCTCTGTCTATATTTCTATACTGTTTGTAGATATAGAGATCGGAAGGGTTGTCTTGCACTTTTTCTCTTAAGGATCTTCTGATACGTTCCCTTATCTCACCCGCTGCTGCATTTGTAAATGTTGTAACCAGAAGATTTTCACACTGAACATTCTTTTTCTCATCGGAAAGTATGTTAATAATGCGCTCGATAAGTGTTGCCGTCTTACCGCTGCCGGCAGCTGCGGATACCAGTATATTGGTATTCAGTGTCTTTATTGCTTTTATCTGCTGATTTGTCCACTTTACCATATTATCTCATTATCCTTCTTGGCTTCCACCTTTCGGTATCGGTCCTTTTTACTGTCAAAACCGCACAACATGCCGTAGGGGCAGTATTTACATGCCGATACTTTTTTATCCATTAAAGGCTTAACTGCAAAATTTCCGTTGTTTATATTATCGGCTGATGTAACTATGGTGCTTTCTACACTTTGAAATATATTCTGCTGTAAATCGCTGTCCAGTACCTTACTTTTCTTTATCGTGTTGTTGTCTATAAGTTCGGATAAGCTACCCGACCGGTCATCAAAGGAATACCCCGGCAGCACCTTATTGATATCTTCAAAGGAGTTATCCTGACTGTTTTCCACCTTGGAATATTTATTCTCTATCGTCATGTAGTACATACCTGCCAATTGCGCTTTTACCGATTTATGGTAAGCATAAGCATATAGGGCAAGCTGTATGTCCAGCCCTTCTTTTATTCTGTACAAGGCGATATCGTTATCCGATGTTTTGTAATCTATTACTCTGAAGTACTCTTTATTCTCGCCTGTTGCAGTGTCAATTCTGTCCACCTTACCGTTAATGCGTACATTAACATTGCCCGTTTTAAATACAAGAGGTTTGATTATGCCGTTTTCGTCAAACTTGGTCTCCAGATATTTCGGTCTCATTTTCTCGTTTTTCATAATATCCAAAGAAATTGTAATGGTATCCGCTGCTTGTTGAACCGCCCTCTTCTTTACATATTCCAATACCGAATCGCGCTTATAAATATTATTTGTCCTGCTTATCTTTTCCGCCGATTGCTCGCAGATTGCATATATTTCATCATATGTATAATCAATGTTATCATCACATATCAAGCTCATGGCATCAAACAGTATCGAGTGTTTTAACGAACCTAAATTGGCGGAAAAATATTCAAACACCGGCCGCTCATCAAATTTCAGCCCGTATGCCATTAAAAAACTGTACGGACATGCTACATAGCGCTCCAACATGGTGGCGCTTAAGTTCATTGTGTCTCCGAAAAGCATACCGGACATTTCCGATTGAGTAATGTTTGCGGTGTCGGAAGGTACATACAGTAACTTTTCCAATCGGGTATCTTTACAAACATCCCCTAAAGAAGTATTACCGTTAAACAACATTGAAAAGGCCGTTTTGATATTATGTGCATACTCGTTTTCCGGTATATCCACTCTGGTTAAAACTTCAATATTGGGGAATATAGCGGAAACCTTTGCCAGCCAGACCGACATATTCTTGTCGCCACCCTCGGAATCATGCAGATGATAGGACAGATATATCTTTCTTGTAGGACTTTGCATAAGTTCATATATCTGATATTCCTCTTTGACGGCATTCTGTGACGGATCGGTTGATATCTCATAACCGTATTGCTTAATTCTTTCAATATCCGAATCATTGAATAAAGACTTGGAGTCGCTCAATCCGGGAAACAGTCCTTCATTAACTCCTAAGACAATCATGGTATCGTAATCTTTTATATCGGCTCTTGCTACATTGGTCAGTATAACGCAATCTTTTGTGACGGGAGTAATGCCAACGGAAGTTTCCATAAACGCCGTCTTTAAGATATTCATATAGTATTCCACGGTTCTCTTTTCATCATCCGGCATAATAACCATTTGGTCTAAGATGTCTATAAAAGAGTCATAGCACTGTTTTGCCTGCTCCGCTCCGTCACTTTCGGTATAGTTTTCTTCTACATCGGTCTTTTCATAAATACGCAAGTTTTCTATAAGGTTGTATAAATGGCGTGCAAATTCTTCCGGTCTACAGCCGTATCGGACTTTATTAAAAAAAGCGTCCAGAGAATCAACAATTTTCTCTCTTAATCTGTTCATTCTGTCATCATAGGCATTGTTCTCGTAATCCCAGACATTGTGCCATGCTTTTTTAGCGGAAATACCCCATTTTATGATGTAGTTCTCCAATTTAAGAGCATCCTCTTCATCAATTATCGAATAGAGGTTTTTTATAAATCTTGAAGTACTGTCTATGTCATAATCCCAGACGTAAATATCCAAGATGGAAATAATGAACTTTATTAACGGGTTATCCGCAATGCTCTTTTTGGAGTTTATGTAGAAAGGAATATCGTATTGGTCGAAAACCGCTTTTATTATTCTTTCATAGGAAGAAACATCCGATACCACGCAAAGAATATCCTTGTATCTTATCCCTCTGTTCTCCACGGCATTCATTATCCTAATAGCCGCATATTCCGCTTCTTCGTATATATCATATGCCTTAAAAATCTCAATATCCTTTACTGCTCCTTTGCTTATTTCATTTCTTGAACGAAACAGATTGGAAAAAAGAAAGTCCAATGACTGAGATTGCACTGTTTCTTCGGTATATGTCTTATCCCGCTCCTCAATAAAAGTAGTTCTCTGTTGCTTTGCCTGTTCTTTCAGTTTGTCCATGGTGCATAACGGTATGGTGAATATATCGCTGTCAGGACCGCTGATTCCGTAATCTATGCATAAAGAGATGTTTATTCTCTCGGCCTTATTCATAAGGCTTTTTATGACATCAAACTCTTTTGCGGAAAAAAATGAAAACCTGTCAAACCAGATGATACTGTTGTCAAAGGTCGTTGTATTGTTAATATGCTCGCATAACATATCATAAGAATCCGTTTGGTCCGCTAATCCCATCTCCTTCATACTTCTCATGTAAAACTCATATATAGCGGCAATTTCGGCAAATTTTGTTTTTGTCGCATAGGAAAAATCACCGTTCTCACTTATACGCAGTATATCCTCATAACTTATATTATTTGCTCTAAGCTCTTTTATGGTCTGCATTGCAAGAACGGAAAAACCGGGATATTTTCTGGATTTTTGATAATAATCCAGGGACAGTTCTTCTTTATTCAGTAAAGAATAAAGTAACATGGTCTTTCCGGTATCGTTTACGGTATCGTTTCTTTCGATATACTCCAAATCAAACAGTCTTTGCGTCAGACGGCTGAAAGTCATCACTTCGGCTTTCATAAAGCCTCTGTCGGATGCAAGCGTCTCCTCATAGTATGATGAAAACTGTTCCGGAACAACTACAATAAGGCGATATTTATGGTCTTTTTCTATCGCCTGATTGATTTCTTTTATAAATGCTTTTGTTAAAGCTTTTTTTTTCGGTCCGTATAATATTCGTAAACTCATTTACACAGTTGATATGCTATCTTTGCCGCAACATTCGAGTTATTCAACACCAGCTTTATATTTGCATCCAGACTTTCACCCGCAGTCAGCTCTTTTATTTTATCTAAAAGGAACGGCGTTATCTTTTTACCTTTAATACCTCTCTTATCCGCTTCGGCTAAAGCCTCTTTAATAATATTATCGATATATTTCTTATCCATAGAATACTGTTTGGGTATGGGATTGGCTACAACCACCCCTCCTTGCAGTCCTAAGCCCCATTTAGCCCTTATTATATCTGCAGCATGTTCAGCATCGTTTACTACATAATCCACTCCGAAACCGCTGTCATCGGTATAGAAAGCGGGAAACTTATCGGTCTGATACCCTAAGACCGGTACACCCATAGTTTCCAGATATTCCAGTGTAAGTCCGATATCCAGAATACTTTTCACGCCCGCACATACAACGGCAACCGAAGTTTTGGCCAGTTCCTGAAGATCCGCGGATATGTCAAATGTATGAGACGCCTCTCTGTGTACTCCGCCTATTCCTCCTGTTGCAAAAACCTTTATACCTGCCAATGCGGCTATTATCATTGTCGCGGCCACGGTAGCGGCACCGTCCTGTTTCTGTGCCACAACAGCAGGTAAATCTCTTCTGGACATCTTTAATATGCCTTTTGCTTTTGCCAGATACTCAATCTCATCATGACTTAATCCCGCTTTAAGTCTGCCGTCAATAACCGCTATTGTAGCGGGAACGGCATTATTCTTACGTATAATGTCTTCACACATCAGAGCCGTTTCAACATTTTTCGGATATGGCATACCGTGACTTATTATTGTGGATTCCAACGCCACTACGGGTTGTCCTTCTTTTTTCGCTTTTTTCACTTCTTCGGAATAATCAATATAACTAATCATTTTTTCCCGTTTCCTTTAACATTTTTAATATTTTTCTCTCCGTTATATCCTTGCTTACCGCACCGGGACTGGATAAAGTAATAAAGCTCATTATGCTTCCAAGCCTCATACAGTGCAAAGTATCATAACCTTTTTTAATTCCGTACGCCAATCCGGCTGCATAAGAATCGCCGGCACCGTTCACCGAAACAATTTTTTTTACATCAATTGCATCTACATGAACAACTTGATCATTCTCGTAGCCGGTACTGCCGTCTGCTCCTTCTGTTACAAAAATCCTGTTTTTATACTTTTTAGACATTCTCTTCCCGTTATCAACAGTATACTCCACGCCGTATAGAGCGGAAAACTCCTGCCTGTTAAGTTTAACGGTATGTATATCTGAAAGACACTTTTTCAGTTTAATAACCTTTGCGGAAGAAACCGCCTCGGCTATTATAATCTTATCTCTATATTTATCTGCAATGTATTCAATCATAGGCTTGGAAAGATTACAGTCAATAACAATACAAGTTGCATTGACAATAACCTCATTACACTTATCTATATGTGATAACGGCATATTCATTATTGCGGATAAATCGCATACTGCGGCCACCATTTCACCTGTATGATCCTCCAATGAAAGATATGTACCGGTAGAATATTCCTTCGTTCCATAGGAATATTTAGTGGAAATACCCAATTTCGCACAGGAAGTCTTTAACATATCGGCCAGATGGTCATCAGAAAAGGTAGTTATGAACTCACAGGAAACACCCAAACGAACCAGATTTTCACATATGTTCCGGGCAACCCCTCCGGAAGTTAATGTAACCTTCCCTATATTTGATTCATTCCTTACGACATCCTTAACGGCTTTTCCAGTAATATCGGCATTTATGCCTCCGATAATCACAATATATCCGTTTTCCATATGTATCACCTTCCAATGATAATAATATCACATCATCGGGGCTGATACTATCTTTTATAATTGACAACAAGTTCGGTTTACGGTATATTTTGAAACGCAAAGTTCTTTTGCTGGTGTGGCTCAGCTGGCAGAGCAGCTGATTCGTAATCAGCAGGTCGCCGGTTCAAATCCGGCCACCAGCTCCAAAAATCCTCAGTTTATATGCTGAGGATTTTCTTTATACACGGCTCAATCAGAAACAGAACTACAAAACCGATATGTAAAATTAATAAATATTTGTTTTTACCTATAAATCCAGATTAATACGCTTCTTTTCTCTTGACTGCTTATACAATACGAACTTATTACCTATTACCTGCACAACTTCGGCACCTATTGCCTCGGCTATATCGTTTGCAACCTGCAAAGGCTCATACTCACAGCTTTTCAGCACAGTTGTCTTTACAAGTTCACGAGCCTCTAAAGCCTCTTTATACATAATAAGAGTGTTTTCGCTTATTCCGTCTTTGCCCAGTTGTATAATCGGTTGTATTTTCTGTGCCAGTCCTTTTAAATATGCTCTCTGCTTACTTGTTATCATATATATACCTCTTATCTGAAATATTCGAATTCAAAATCATCTATTACCACTAAATCTTCTTCCTGTATGCCCGCCTTTTCCAATTCTTCAATTACATTCTTTTCTCTTAATTGTCTTTGGAAATATCTCAAGGATTCGGTATTGTAAATATTGATGGAGTTTACAAGCTTGGTTGCCCAAGCGCCTTCTACATAGTATATGTTCCCTTCTTTACGAACGGTGAAACGCTCGTCTTCTGCATGTTCATATACCGCATATTCCTCCGCTTCCGGCATAATAACCGTATCGGGCAGTTTACTGAGTAATTCCGCACATCTTTTTACCAATATATCGGTTCCTTTATTTGTAGCGGCGGAAATCTTTAATACTTCATAGCCTTTTTCTTTAATTGCGGCTTCAATTTCTTCCGCTCTCTTTATCTGTTCATCGGTTGTACATAAATCGGTCTTGTTCATCACACATATCTGATGACGCTCATAGAGCCGCGGATTATACTTAGCCAGCTCATTGTTGATAGTATCAAAATCCTTTACCGCATCTCGCCCTTCAAGTTCCGATGCATCTATCATATGAACCAATAATTTTGTTCTCTCGATATGTCGCAAAAATGCATGTCCCAAGCCTGCTCCTTCCGATGCTCCTTCAATTAAACCGGGAATATCGGCAACAACAAACTGTGTTTCATCATTTAATCGCACTACTCCGAGATTGGGTACCAATGTGGTGAAATGATAATCGGCAATTTTGGGTTTTGCGGATGTTATAACCGAGATTAAGGTGGATTTACCTACCGAAGGCATACCGATTATACCCACATCGGCTAAAAGCTTTAATTCCAGACGAAGGTTTTTCTCTTCCCCTTCCATGCCGGCTTCGGAAAACTCGGGAGCCTGTCTTGTAGGTGTGGCAAAACGTGTATTTCCCCTTCCCCCTCTTCCGCCTTCACATACTGTGAAAGACATCTGATCTTTGTTTAAATCGCATATAAGCTTATTCCTGTCGGTATCGGTTATAAGGGTGCCTACGGGAACTCTTATGACGGTATTTTCTCCGGATTTTCCCGTCATGTTTTTCCGCATTCCTTTTTCACCGTCTTTTGCGTAATACTTTCTGTTGTATTTTACATCCAGCAAGGTACGCACATTATTATCGGCAACAAAAACAATATCGCCGCCTTTTCCGCCGTCTCCTCCGTCCGGTCCTCCTGCCGGTTCGTATTTTTCTCTTCTGAAAGTAGCGGCTCCGTTTCCGCCTTTACCTGCTTTTACGTATATCGTTACTTCGTCAATAAACATAATCAAAAAAACCGCCTCGGTTGGAGGCGGGTGTTTTTTACTGGGCTACGACGATACTGACCTTTTTTCTGTCTCTTCCCATTCTTGAGAAACTGACAGTTCCGTTTGCTTTTGCATATAACGTATCATCTTTGCCGATTCCGACATTTTCACCGGGGTGAATCTTGGTTCCTCTTTGTCTTACAAGAATTGTTCCTGCAAGGACCGCTTGACCGTCACCTCTTTTAACGCCTAATCTTTTACTCTGACTGTCTCTTCCGTTCTTTGTACTTCCAACACCTTTCTTATGTGCCAATTTAATTCACCTCCGATCCTATAAAGAAATTTTAGTAATTTTTACTTTCGTGTAAGGTTGTCTGTGTCCCTGCATCTTTTTGTATCCCTTTTTGGCCTTATACTTAAACACAAGTATTTTCTTTGCCTTACCGGTCTTTTCCACTTCAGCAGTTACTGTTGCTTTTTCAACATAAGGTTTTCCCACCTTAAGTCCTTCATCTGTGGCCACTGCAAGAACCTTGTCAAACTTAACTTTTCCTTCTTCCGCCTCTATCTTCTCGATATAGAGTGTGTCGCCTTCGGATACCTTGTATTGTTTTCCTCCGGTTTCAATAATTGCGTACATCCTTTGTTGCCTCCTAAGCAAAATCTCGCCTTGCCAAGGTAAGTAATTGCATACTTTTAAAACCCCTCAAGTGCGGCTACCGACAGATTCTATCATAAGGAGGTATGGGTGTCAATAACGAGTTTTTCCCGTGTTTTCGCCTTTTAAATAACTTATATCTCGTTTTATTAAGGGAAGCATAAACGTCGCAACGCCTTCTGCTCCCCTTTGCTAACTGATTTTTCCGCTGTCCGCCAGCCACTGGCACATACGTCCAGCAAGAATGCAAGTTTTAATGTTTCTTGCCAACATCCGGTACATTGTCCGGCAAATTCGGATTTTAGGTGTCAGTCCACCGCAACTTCACATTAAACAATATTCCCAAAAATGTCAAGAAACAAATATATTTTTTACATTAACTTTAATCAGTCTTCAATCTTATGAAACTGCAAATTATCCGTTCCTATCTCGGATTTGTCTATGTAATAGTCGGGTTTATCACGGAAGTTGGAAGAAAATATTATATACCCGTCCACATCACTTAAGAATCCGCCCGGTATTTTGCCGTTTGCTTTATCAAATACAATGGTATTTAAGAGATTGTAATCCCGGTCATAAATGCACATAACCTGATTCTCATAATCAAACGGAACACTGTTATTGTGAACAAGAAGTATGTAATCATCTAAATAAAAAGCACTGCTATTGCCACCGTTTTCCAGCTCTATGGGCTTAACAAGGCTCATTTCGTTTGTGCCGAAATCATATTCATAAAATCCCTTATTTTTGACATAACAATAACCTTTATTCTCATCTTTTAAATATGAACCTAAACCGGACCAATCATCGGTCAGTTTTGAGAGACTTTTTGTAACTGTCGAATAAGAATATAACGAAGATATTTTATCAGGATCGGAATTCCGCACGCTTATGTATATATTATCTCCGATCATCGTAAACATATCCGTTTGCAGTATCAAATCATTTGTCAATAATACTTCGGACTCCGATTTGTCATCTACTTTTGTTCTGTAAAGAGTAGGGTCATCTTTTCCTTTTACTCCGTTATATTCTGCGAAATTAGTTTTAATGTAGTAATAATATCCGTTATGAAAATATCCGTGATTACTACAATGCTCTTCATACAATGCCTTAACTATTTTATGATTGCATCCGTCCATGTCCATGCAATATATATGTTTGAAACGCCTGTAGTAAATTTTATTATTATAATAACCAATCACACTCCCTTTTAAAAACGCATTACAATCTTCCGAATTATGGCTGCAGTCAGGCTTGTTGCACAGTTTAACATATTTCGTGTTTCCCTTATGGGAGTAATATATATATCTGTTTCCGGAAGCGAAATACGAACCGTAGGGAGTTTCAATAAATCTACCGAAACAGGCGCTTATTTTAAACGAAGTATAATATGTCTCGGGCTTTAAAACAGAAGATTGGACAGGTTCCCGGACGGTTCCGGTATTACACGATACCAGACAAGCCATAACAAGTATGAGCATTATGAGGGCAGAAACCTTTTTTGTCATACGATTACCTGCTATTTCCACTTTAATTCACCTACAGCATATCCGTTTTCCATGAAATCGTATATAACCTTGCTTATCTTTTTATGAAGCTCTGTAGATTCTTCAATTACTATATCGGTCGAACAGTAAGATAAGATATAAGGGTGTTTTGTAAAAACGATTGTAGCTTCGTTATATGTAGGTAATATGGTATTTATCCCGGTTTTCATGGCAATCTGCAAGTCTTCAGGCAGTACCGACTTGGAAGACATCCAATAACCCACCTTGTTACTGCAAAGATCGTCCATAAGTTTTTGGTAGTGCTCGGGGTTTTCTTCCACAAGCCTTAATAACTCTTTGTAGTAAAGCGTAAGATCATAAGGACAGGTTTTCCAGCGCTTTTTGATGTAATCCACCTTGGCACCTAATTTGTTCATGTAATTGACCATATACCATTCATTACAGGTCCGAATAAGCATATTTATCGCACAGTTGTCACTGTGTATAATGGCATATTCCGCCAATTCCCCTATCGTATATACATCTCCGAACTCCCCTTTGATTATTATCCCCGTTCCCACTTCATAATCACTTTCGGTATAAACCACGGTATCATCAAAGGAAAGTTGCCCCTTTTCCACTGCGCTATAAACATACATTACCATAGGCACTTTTGTGGATGATGCCGCTACAAACAGTTCGGTGTCGTTAATGCCTATGTATTCCTCCGTAACCGTGTTGTAAAGACTTAATCCGTGCTTACCTTGCTCGGATTTAAGAATCGACTCAAGGTAAATCTTGAGTGAAGTCATGTTTCGTATTTCAATTTCGTTTAAGTTTATACTTGATGACGGTACAGGTTCAGGTGTCTGAACAGCCGCGGTTTCCGTAGGCATAACGGTCTGTGTGGGAGCAACCGTTTCAGCAGGTATTTCCGTTTGCTGATATGTAGCAATCGGTGACTGAATTACGGGAGTATCGGTACTGATACCCGTATTTTTTGTAAAATATCGGGAAAGGAAAAGTACAAAAAGCGGTATACCCACAACTACGGTTATGACGGTGATTGCAGTTAATGCTTTCTTTTCCTTATCAGTCTTTTTTTTCTTCGAATTGCTCATAGTGTTACCCTTCAAGCATTATACCACATATTAATTATCTGATATTAACGGTAAGTTATTTAACTTTAAACTTGTTTACTTAAAAACCTTTTTCCTTTTCACATAACTTTCACATACGTGATGTAAGATATATAATGTTGTTGTTGAATGTATTGATTCAATAACCGTCTGTCAATAAAATATGAGGAGGTCTCCATGAAAAAATACCACAAAGACATATCAATTTTAGGGAAAAATGTACTTGCTCCAAGAGCAACTTCGATACCTTACAGCGATGTCGCCGATGCCAAGAAAGATATCAGGGGGTTATCACCTTACTTTAAACTTCTGAACGGAAAATGGAACTTCAAATACTGCGAGAATGAATATGATGTGGATGAATCTTTCTATCTTCCAGAATACGATGATGAAGACTGGGACATTATACCCGTCCCTTCATCCTGGCAGGTATTGGGATACGATAAACCGCAGTACATTAATGTAAGATACCCGTACCCCGTCGATCCTCCGCATATTCCCGATATCAACCCTGTGGGACTTTACAGAACAATATTTGTACTGCCCGATTCTTTTACCGCAAGAAATGTCATAATTCATTTCGGCGGTGTTAACTCCTCTTTTATTCTTTACATCAACGGTCAGGAAGTAGGTTATTCCCAAGGCTCGCATATGCCTTCGGAATTCGATATCACTAAATATGTTCGTCAGGGTGCCAACCTTATAGCCGTACAGGTGTATAAGATGAGTGCCACCAGTTATCTGGAAGACCAGGACTTTTACAGACTGAGCGGTATTTTCCGTGAAGTATATCTCTATTCCACACACAACAATTCCATTATGGATTTTACGGTCAAAACAACATTGAACGACATTTTTGTCAGTATTCTTTCATCCGAAACAAAAGGTATTACATATGTTTATGAACTGTATGATAAAGACGATGTCAAAATATTCGGCAAATCCGTAAAGAAACCCTTTATAGATATGCATGTTGAGGGAGTTCTGCCCTGGACAAGCGAGACACCCAATTTATATACCCTTATCCTGCAACTAAAGGATGCAAAAGGAACGGTTACCGATATACGGTCGTGTAAAGTGGGATTCAGAACAGTTTCTATAAATGACGGTGTATTCATGATTAACAACACACCGGTTAAACTGAAAGGCACCAACAGACATGACACTTATGCATTGACCGGACATGCCATATCACGTGAAGTAATGGAAAGCGACATAGTGATGATGAAGAGGCATAATATAAATACGATACGTACTTCTCACTATCCCAACGACCCGTATCTTTACTCGCTCTGCGATTTATACGGCATATATGTTATAGATGAGGCAGATATAGAGACTCACGGATTTTATTACAATGACCCGGAATATGATTTATCCGATAAACCCGAGTGGACACATCATTTTGTCAGCAGAGCGGCAAGAATGGTGCAAAGAGACAAAAATCATCCCTGTATTATCATGTGGTCATTGGGTAATGAATGCCGGTTCGGCAATAACCATAAAGCCATGATTAATTACATCAGAAGCGTTGACAATCGTCCCGTTCACTATGAACGTGCCTTAACAGACCAATCGGTGGATGTGGTTTCGGCAATGTATACAAGTCATGAAAAACTGGAAGAAATAGGTGCCGCTTCGGATACAAGACCTTTCTTCCTTTGCGAATATGCCCACGGAATGGGATGCGGTCCCGGCGGATTGAAAGATTACTGGGATATAATATACAAATATCCCAACCTCATGGGCGGATGCGTCTGGGAATGGGCGGATCACGGTCTTCTTGCCTATACCGAAGACATGGTCCCCTTTATTTCATACGGCGGCGACTTCAAAGATTTTCCCAATGACGGCAATTTCTGTCTGGACGGCTATAATACCGCAGACAGAATACCCAAAGCCGCTCTGATAGAGTTAAGAAAGGTATATGAACCGGTTAAAGTTATAAATTTCGATAAACACACCAATACGGTTATCTTTAAAAACATGCTGGATTTTGCCGATATATCCAATATAGGGGTGTATTATGAACTGTCTAAAGACGGCAATATACTAAAAGTCGGAAATATCCCCGGTCTTAACATTGCCCCTCAGGAAACCAAGACATATACACTGGAGTTTGATGCAAACATATTCGGTGATGTACAGCTGACATTCTTCTTTGAATACAACGAAAGCACTCCGTTTGCGGAAAAAGGATATGAAGTAACCAGGTCACAGATAATAATTGATGACAAGTTTGAGTATAAAAAGCCTTTGGAAAGAAATGATCTTGCCTGGGTGGAAACAAGAACGGAATATATAGTTTTAGGAGAAAGTTTCAAGGTATCCTTCTCCAAAATGTTCGGTAATCTCTATTCTTACTACTTCAACGGAAACGAAATGCTTTTAGGTACCGGAACAAGCGAGTCATTCTACAGAGCGCCCGGAGACAATGATGTCAAAATAGCGAAAAAATGGGAGGAGTACGGTTTAGACAGACTGCAGAAACGTATAGAGAGTTATTCATTCAAAGCAAATACAAAGAAAGCGGTTTTTAAAGTTGTATCGGTATTTGCCGCAACTACAAAGAAACCTGTATTAAAAACAGTTACGGAATATACCGTATATACCAACGGTCAGATTACCGTTAATTCGGGATATGAGCCGTTGAATGATTTTATAAAATTTCAAAATACAGACGGTAATCGGGAATGCCTGTATCTGCCCAAATTCGGATTAACCATGCAGATACCTTTTGAATATGAATATGTCAAATGGTTCGGAAGAGGTTTCCATCAGAGTTATGAAGACATGAACAGCAGTGCCGTTGTGGGAATATATGAGGGACTTATTGGTGATTTACAGGAGCATTATGAAAAACCTCAGGAAAACGGCAACAGAATGGACACCAGATGGGCAAGCTTCAAGAATGTTCAGGGACAGGGAGTGTTCTTCGGCGGACTGGATACATTCAACTTCTCCGCTTCCTATCATGATGCATATCAGAAGGCAAAGGCACGACACTTACATGAGTTGGAAGAAAGTGAAGGAATCACCGTAAACATCGATTACAAACAGTCGGGATTGGGTACCGCTTCCTGCGGCCCCGGCCCGGAAGACAAGTACCTGCTTTATACAAATCCGAACAGCTTTTCCTTTACCCTGTCACCTTTTTCCGACAGCGTGCTGGATGAACAGGAAATGTTCCGATTGAGACATGTGAAGAAATAGTCATTTCCGCTACTTTTACGGTATTTCTAAATATTATGTAAGACATTGATTTGTATAAAAATATCGAAACAAAAAACCGGGTATACCGGTTTTTTTGTTCTATGTACTCTTTTCTTCTTAATACTTCTTTAGCAGTTAAATACTATCTCTTTAAAAGAACATCCTGCTCGTACTGTTTTATATCATTAATCCATTCAATGCCCGATTTGGCACCGGCTTTTTCACAGTAGTAATCCCAAACAAGACCGAACGGAGCGGATTTGAACTCCTCTCTGATTGCCAATACACCGGTGTTATCATTTCTTGTTGCTACCTTGGAAAGCATTTCGTTAGGTTGTAACAGAGCCGCAAGTATCGCTTTTCTGGTATTTCTTAAACCCACAACCCATGCCATTACCCTGTTGATGGAAGCATCAAAATAGTCGGTTGCTACATAAGTGTTATTAAGTTTGCCCAATTTTACCAATTCTTCAAATATAGCTCTGGTCTCATCATCAAAAGAAACTACATGGTCGGAATCCCATCTTACAGGTCTGCTTACATGTAAGAGTATCGACTTTTGGAAAGCGAATATCGCTCCCAGTTTTGCCGATACCACCTCGGTGGGATGATAATGACCGGTATCCATCGTAAGAATGATGTGATTCTTTCTCTTGTTAATAACATAACTCAGACAAAACTCAAAACTTCCCGCTGTATAACTTTCCAATCCTATTCCGAACAATTTACTCTCTATACCGTCTATGACGCCTTTTACATCGGCTGTTTCCGCAAATATTCTGTCATAACTGTCTTTTAATCTCAATCTCGGTGACAGAGTATCATGAGGTATTTCTTTGGAACCGTCGCTCGTCCAGTGGTTTACAACGCAGGGTTTCCCTGTTCTTTCATAGAAATACTGCCCTATTCTTCTGCAGGCTATTCCGTGTCTTATCCAGAACTCCCTTACCTCATCATTGGCAGCCGACAGCGTGCCGTTTTCGCTCAAAGGATGAGAAAAATATGTGGGATTAAAATCCAGTCCGATATTTCTGTCCACAGCCCAGTCCGCCCATTTCTTGAAGTGTTCCGGTTTTATGGCATCTCTGTCTACAAATTCCTCCGCTTCCTGATAAATTGCATGCAGATTTATTTTTTTGACTCCCGGAAGATATTTCATTACAACATCCAGGTCTGACCGTAATTCATCGGCGGTCCTCGGTTTGCCCGGATAATTGCCCGTTACCTGAAGTCCTCCGGTTAAGTCCGATGCACTCTTTTCAAATCCGCCCACATCATCGCCTTGCCAGCAATGTATTGAAATCGGAACCTTGTCACATAATTTCATTGCTTTTTCCGTGTCTATTCCGAAACGTTTATAATACTCCTTAGCCTGTTTATATGCTTTTTCCGTACTGTACATATTCACCCTCCTGTTTTTCTTTATTCTATCATTTTTATAAAGCATTTTCAGCATTATCCGGTATTTTTTTGTCAGAATAAGTTATATAGTCTTGCTGCCGACCCGGCTGCTTCATATTTTACCTTCTCTTCATCAATAGTCAGCAACTGCTTATCCTTCATAAGAATCTCACCGTTTACCATCACGGTATCCACATCGGTTGCTCTTACTGAATAGACCAATGCCGATACCGGATCATGGAACGGTGTCATGTTAAGGCTTTCGGTATCGACCAGTATAATGTCGGCTTTCATACCGGTTTTAATCATACCGCACTTATCAAATCCCAATGCTCTTGCTCCGTTGGCCGTTGCCATGGTCAGCACCTGCCGTGCATTTATAACATTACTGTCACCTTTATAACCTCTGTGTATAAGTGAAGTAAGATGCATTTCCTTGAACATATCCAAAGTGTTATTACTTGCCGCACCGTCTGTGCCTATTGCAGGTTTAATACCTGCTTTAAGCATTTTGGGTATGTCGGCAATACCGCTGCCGAGCAAAAGATTACTTGACGGATTGTGTACCGGTATGACATTCTTTTCTTTCATCAACAGCATATCTTCATCATTTACATGAACGGTGTGTGCGGCGGTAACCCTGTTATCCAGAACACCGGTCTTGGCACATAACTGTAAAGGAGTCATACCGTATGTTTTGATACAGTTTTCCACTTCCGCCTTTGTTTCATGCAGATGAATATGTATAAGGGTATCGGTTTCCTTAGCCATTTTTGCACTTAAGATTAATTCAGGCTCATCTACCAGATACACCGAATGTATTTCCACCGATGTATTAAGCCTTCCTTTAAATGCATTTTTGTTGGTTAAAATAAAGTTCTTACAGTACTGCTCCGCTCCCTGTTTACCCAGTTCCTTTACCTTGCCGGATGTGGATACCCCGTAAGAAAGATTGGCCTTTATACCTGTTTCTTTTATAGCTTCCAATGATGCTTCATGGATATAGTACATGTCCAGATAGGCAACCGTTCCCCCTCTTATCATTTCCGCTATTCCCAGCATTGCTCCGTTGTAGACATCCTTGTATGTAAGATTGGCTTCCACCGGAAATATCTGTTCGTGTAACCACCTTTCCAGAGGAAGATCGTTGGAGCGGTTTCGCATCAGTGTCATGGCGCAATGGGTATGTGCATTGAAAAGACCCGGCATAACTATTTTATTCTTCGCATTAATCATCCTGTTGGGTATAAAAAAGAACGGCTCATCCTCACCGATATACACTATCTTATCCTCTTCTATGCAGATAACCTGATTTTTTAATATGGTAAATTTTTCATCCATTGTCAGAATATCTGCATTTTTTATCATTGTGTTCATAATTCACCTCAAAAAAAATGGAATATATCCAATTATATTCCATCTTAGCTATATTTTCCACAAAACATCAAAAACCTTTTATAAGGTCCTCCAGAGTCTCTCTTTTCCGTATAACCTGTAAACCGCCGTCGTTCTTTATCAGTACTTCCGCAGGACGCAACCTGTTGTTGTAATTGGAACTCATGGAATATCCGTAAGCGCCCGCATCCATAACACCTATGATATCGTCCTCCAATATTACGGGCAATTGCCTTTCTTCGGCAAGTATATCTCCGCTTTCGCATATATTACCTGCAATATTTACAAATTCATAAGCACCGTTTTTAACGGGTTTGTCATTTCTGTATATTTCTATATCATGGTGAGCTCCGTACATTGCATGACGGATGAGTACGGAAAATCCGATATCCGTTCCGATATATATTTTGTTGTAGTTATGCTTTTTTGCATATACCTTGCCCAAAAGTATACTCGATTCCGCAACTACAAATCGTCCCGGCTCGCATTTAAACAGTATATTCTTCTTCTTTTCCTTCTGCCAACTTGTTAATACATCTTTAAGTTCTTTCCCGAACTGTTTAAGATCCAACGGCTGTTGCCCCTGCTGCTTATTATACGGAATACCGAATCCGCCTCCGAAATCCAGAAACTCTATATCTTCAAAAAGCGACGATAATTGCAGTAACTCCTTTACACTTTTGATATATTCCGTGGAAGTCATAATGAAAGAACCGATATGCTGATTCAAACCCGCAATTTTCAGATTATATTTTTCAGCAATGCGTATGACATCATTTGCTTTATCGATATTAATACCGAATTTGGTAGCCTCTCCCGCTGTAACCACTTTCTTATGATGTCCCGCTCCTATTCCTGGATTTATCCTGACCGCTACTTTAGTTTTAGGAAAGTTCTTTCCGTACAGTTCCAGCTGAGACAGTGAATCCACACTTACCATAATGCCCCTGTCTACGGCATATTTCATTTCTTCGGCCGATACATTGTTGCAGACAAAGAATATACGGTCTTTTTCGTAACCGGCCTGTTCCGTTACAAAGATTTCTCCTTCGCTCATGGCATCGGCATGCAGTCCTTCTTCTTTTAATATCTTCAGAATATGCAGATTACAGTTTGCCTTTACCGAATAGGAAACGGTAAAGTTGGGCATATTCACAAAATTCTTTATCTGCCTTGCCCGCTCTCTCAGTATATCTTCATTGTAAACATACAAAGGCGACCCGTATGCCGAGAGCAGCTCCGAAGGCTTGTGCTGTTTATAAAAGTCCGTTTTTTCGCTGAAATATTCTATCATACCGTTAATTTATCTTTACCTACCCATTTTCTTAATACTTCGGGAACAGTCACCGATCCGTCTTTATGCTGGTTCTGTTCTATAATTGCCGGAAAAACTCTGGAAGTGGCAAGTCCTGAAGCATTCAATGTGTGCAGGTACTCATTTTTCCCGGTTGCTGTCCTTTTAAATCTCATGCCTCCCCTTATGGCCTGAAAGTCATATGCATTGGAAGCGGAACTTACTTCCTTGTATATACCCATGCTGGGAATCCATACTTCCACATCATATGTTTTGCCCATTGCGAAAGAACAGTCGGCTGCAGCCAGTTTACTTAAGCGGAAATGTAAGCCCAATCCGTTCATCAGAGCCTCCGCTTTGGCTACCAGTTCCATGAGTGCTTCTTCGCTTTTTTCCGGCACGGTATACTGGAACATTTCCACTTTATTGAACTGATGACCTCTTATCATGCCTCTTTCTTCCGCTCTGTAACTGCCCGCTTCCTTTCTGTAACAGGGAGTATAAGCAAAGTATTTTTTGGGAAGCTCTTCTTCTCTCAATACTTCATTCCTATGCAGATTTATCAGTGCGGTTTCCGCCGTCGGCAGTAAAAACTGATCGTTTTCGGTAAGTTTAAATACATCATCACCGAATTTGGGAAACTGTCCCGCAGTATATCCGCATTCGTAATTGAGTATATGAGGCGGCAGAATGAACTCATATCCGTCTTTGATATGCTCGGTTATGAAATAGTTAAGCAAAGCCCACTCTAAAAGTGCTCCGTCACCTCTGTACATCCAGTGGCCGCTTCCGCTGAGTTTGGCTCCGCGTTTGTAATCTATTATGCCCAGTGCTTCACATAAAGCAACATGGTCTTTTATAGTAAAATCAAACTCCGGTTTCCTTCCGTGATATCTGACAGGTTGATTTTGCGTCGCATCTCCGGCAACCACATCGTCTGCGGGTGTGTTGGGTATATAATCCATTATGTCTTTTATCTGCGCTTCAATTGATGTTATTTCTTTTTCCAATTCCGCTATGGATAATGAAATTTTCTTCATCTCATTCAAAAGATCGGTAACATCGGTTCCCTGCTTTTTAAGCTTGGGAATCTCACCGGAAACGGTATTTCTCTTGGCTTTCATCTGCTCCACTTCGAATATTTTGCTTCTGCGTTGCGCATCAAAATCCAAAAGTTCGGTAAAATCTATCTTGAAATTCTTTTTCAGGAGAGCTTTCTCAACTTCTTCTCTGTTATTTCTTATCCGATTAATGTCCAGCATTTTTCTATCCTCGTAATATTTTAGTTAATAATAAAATCATTGAACCTCGTTGTCAAGATTTTCCGCCGACTGATTATCGGTCTCTTTATCGTCGCTGTTTGCTTTTCTCTCATAAAACAACACATCATAAGCAGTCTTTATTCTGTTCATTGCCTTTTCCAGAATGCTTCTGCTGGTAGCGATATTGATTCTTTGGAAACCTTCGCCTTCCGGACCGTATTTATCCCCGGGACTAAGCCATATTTTCGCTTCATCTTTGAAAAAGTTATTGAGTTTGCTGTTTTCCAGACCCATTTCCATACAGTCTATCCAGACCAGGAAAGTACCTTGCGGTTGAACAACTTTAATCTTTGGAAGATTCAGGTTAATAAAATCGGTAACATACTCTATATTGCCTTGCAGATACTTCAGTAATTTATTGAGCCACGGTCTTCCGTATCTGTATGCCGCAACACAGGCGGCAATCCCAAGCGTATTGACCAGACCGGGTCCTCTTTTCGCCATTTCCTCATCATACAGTTTCTTCAGTTCCGGGTTGGGTATAAATATATTGGATGCTTTAAGTCCCGTTATATTAAATGTCTTACCGGGCGATGTGCATATTACACAAGACTGTTCGAAATTACTGTTCAGATTGGCAAGAACGGTATGCTTATGGGGTGCATACACAAAATCGCTATGTATTTCATCACTTACTATTATCACACCGTGTTTACAGCAGATGTGGCACATTCTTATAAGTTCCTCTTTGGTAAAGACCTTTCCGACAGGATTATGAGGATTGCACATTATAAACAGCTTTACATCATTTTCCACAATCTTATTCTCAAAATCCACATAATCCACATAATAGCTTCCGTTTTTATAAACCAACGGATTTCTGACCAACTTACGTTTATTGTTGTTTATGACACCGTAAAAAGGAGAATACACGGGTGTCTGTACTATCACGCTTTCACCCGGCTGCGTATATGCGCATACCGCTACGCTTAATGCATACACCACCCCGGGCGTTATACAGAACCAGTCCTTTTCCACTTTGAAATTATGGTATCTGTACATCCATTCGGCGACTATATCGTAGTAGCTGTCGGAGATGCCGGTATATCCGTAAATTCCCACCGCATTTATTCTGCTTATCGCACTCTTTATCTCCTCTATGACGGGAAAATCCATGTCCGCTACCCAAAGCGGAATATGATCTACCGTGTATCCGGAATCTTCATAAAAATCATATTTAAGCGAATTGGTATTATGCCTGTCGATTACCTTATCAAAGTCATAAATCATAAAATATCCTTCCTGCCTTTCATCCTCCAGGGTATTATAACACTTTTAGCATTGTTAGTCTCAAAAGAATGATGTTATTTATTGCTTTATTACCTGTTTTATTACAGTTTATATAACTTTTTCTACAATTTAATAATATACATAATTCTTGACCGTTGATTTTCCTTTGATTTTCGCTATTTAACGTTATGTTTGAATATAGGTGTTTTGTTTGGTATAATTTTTTTAAAGAGGAATAAGTATGAATATTCATGTTTTAATCTGTGATGATGATCCTTTGGTACACGAGGCTTTAAGCGTTTATTTCGACAAGTTCGGAATGACGCATCAATCGGCTTTCAACGGACAGGAATGTCTGGATTTATATCAAAAAGGCACTTTTGATGTTATTGTGCTGGACATAATGATGCCGGTTATTGACGGTATGGAAGTATGCAGAAGAATAAGAATAAGCAGCACTATCCCCATTATATTACTAACTGCAAAATCCGAGGAAGTAGACAGACTCCTTGGTTTTGATCTCGGAGCGGATGACTATATTACCAAACCTTTCAGCTCACTGGAAGTTATAGCGAGAATAAAAGCAATAATCAACCGTGTAAGAAATCCTTCTCAAAAAGAGTCTTCCGGGAAGGTGTCTTTCAAACAACTTACGGTGGACATTACAAGGTATTCCATCCTTATAGACGATGTACCCACACATGCCACACCTAAAGAAGTGGAAGTTCTTTTTCTTCTGTTATCCAATCCCAAGATAGTCTTTACCAGAGAACAGATTATGAACTTAATCTGGGGTTACGAGTATACGGGTGACACCAGGACCATCGACACTCACATTAAACGTATACGTGCAAAACTTCCTGCTGAAATACAAAAGTGTATACAAACCATCTACGGAGTAGGATACAAGTTTGAGTGCAATGAAGAATAGGTTTTCCGACATACCTTTTTTTATCAGAATAGTATTACTGGTATTAGCAATACTTGTCATTTCACTTATTATCACCACGGTCATTTACACCGTTGCATCGGAAGAGATATTCGTAACCAATCAACTGGAAAGATTAAAAGAGGAAACAGATATGCTGGCTTCGCTTATCCCCGGTGATTGGGTTACAAGAGACCAATTGGAAAACTTCTTTGACAAAGCATTACAAGCCGAATCCTCTATCTTAAGAAGCTTTATATTTGTTTCGGACAAACTGAATGTAGAGGTATATTCTTATGCTCCCGCCATCAGAAGAGAGACTCAGACGGTGGCAAAAGCGGACATGGACAAGTTCTACAGAAATAACCTGTCAAAGCATATGCGCGGAGTGCTTGCAGGGCAATATATTTCTTTGAAAAATACCGATAATGAGTTCAACTCCGATATGTTTATTATCATGAGACCTATTTTCTCGCAGTACGGAGATGTCCAGGCGGTTCTCACTGTTTGCAAATTCATTGATGACTATTCAGGCGAATTAAGAACAATAAACAATGCTCTGGTGCTGACCATGATAGGTGTATCATTACTGATGTTATTTCCCATCTACAGAATGTCCAAAAGCATCACCAAGCCTCTTCTGGAGATAAGGGATGTAGCGGTTGCATTCGGAAAAGGAGATTTTTCCGTCAAAGCCGACGAATCCTATCCGGCGGAATTAGGCCAGTTGTCTTTAACCATGAATCACCTATCCTCACAATTAGGCAAAACAATAACCAGTTTAACCCGTGAGACCAATATTCTGCAGGGAGTATTGAACTCCATGAACCAGGGTCTTTTAGTTGTGGACGAGTCGCTTTCTCCCATGATAATCAATCCCGCCCTTCCGAAATTCTTTAAATCCACAATGAATATGAATGAAAAGCACAGTATAATTCCCATACAGGCGGTATGGGAGGATTTTGAGCAATGTTTATCGGAACAGCAGTATATTGAGAACATATATGAGTTTCAAGGAAATATGATTCTGTGCGTTATAAATCCGTTAAAGGTAAATGATGCGTTGATAGGTGCAATGGGAATATTCAGCGATATAACAAAGGAGATACGACTGGAACAGACAAGAAGAGATTATGTGGCAAATGTATCACACGAATTGAAAACTCCTCTTACAGGTGTTATGGGATTATTGGCTCCGCTTAAAGACGGAATAGTTACCGACCCCGATAAGATTACAAAGTATTATGCAATTATGTCCAACGAATTACAGCGACTGAACAGACTGATAAACGATTTGCTTATGCTGTCCCGTCTGCAGTCGGCAAGCGAGGCATTCGCCATGGATAAAGTTAACCTTTCGGCAATAATTGTCGATAAGATTGAGAGTTATCATTTTACCTATGAGGATAATAATTTGACAATTGATTTTACCGGTCCTTCGCAACCTGTGCTTGTATACGGCAATGCCGATCGTATAGAACAGATACTTACCATACTCATCGATAACGCGATAAAGTTCTCACAAAACTCGGCTGATAAGAAAATAAATAACGAGAAAATTAAGATAAAAATAGCAATAGTCAAAAAAGACGATAAATATATCGTTTCCGTTCAGGATTACGGAACCGGAATATCCAAAGAGGATATCGAATATGTATTTGAACGATTCTATAAATCGGACAAATCCCGTTCAAGTGCCGGTTCCGGCTTGGGACTGGCCATTGCCCGTGAGACTCTGAAAAGAATGAATGAAGATATATGGGTGGAAAGTGACGGGAAATCCGGATCGGTTTTCTCTTTCACTCTCAGCGAGTATAAGCCGAATATTGACAAGGTTAAGTGAAACAACATTAAATTTTAACAGCTCCGTATTTACTGAAATCGCACCCTGTAATGCCTGCTATTCCGCAATACGCTCTTAAAGCACTGTCTAAACACACTTTATCATCAATATGGAAGATAAAAGGCTTTTTCAGTATATCCTGCAGCTGATTTATCAGTTCAAACATAAATTGTGCATTATCTCCTCTGTAAAATACATTATATACATCACAAGGCTCCTCATTTATGTCATAAGCATTGTCAATATTGTCGTATATATCGCCGTCAATAATATCAAAATCAACGGTTTCATAAGAGTCATCAATATCAACATATCCGTACTGACAGAAGATATATCTGCTCTTATCAACAGGTACGGTAATACTTCTGTCTTTATCTTTGATGTAATTCATAGCCTTTATATATTCCGGAGTGGTGCCGCAGCATCCTCCTATTATCCCCACATTGAAATCCAGCAAATTGTCCGAATAGCCGCAAAACTCTATTTCCCCCTGGTCATAATGAGCGATTCCGTCTACAAAACTCGGAACTCCCGCATTGGGCTTTACACAGACAAAATCTTCAAATACCGCAATATCTTTAAGTATATCTCCCATTTTATCCGGTCCGTTGGAACAGTTTACTCCCACCACATCGGCTCCCATTTTCTTCAAAATACCGGCACATACCTTCGGTGAATGTCCCATAAGAGTCATGTTATTCTTCTCAAATGTCATATTGCATATAACAGGCAGATTTACCGTTTCTCTGTTGGCAAGATAAGCGATTCTCATCTCTTTTAAATCGGTAAAAGTTTCAAAGTTAATCACATCGGCATTGCGACATGCATATATCTGGTCTTTATACAAACTGTATGCATATTCGAAAGTTAACGGTCCGAAAGGCTGTAAAAGCTCTCCTATAGGTCCTATTGATGCCGCGATAAGTATATTTCTTCCGTCAATCGCCTGTTTTGCAAGCTCAATTCCCTGACTGTTTATCTTGTCATGTAACCCTTCCAAACCGTGACGCTTTAATACAAGCCTGTTGGAACATAACGTATTGGTCTGAATTATGTCGCTTCCCGCATCGCAGTATTCTTTATGTATGCGCATGACCGTATCCGGATGTGTTATATTATACGATTCCGCCAACTCTCCTTTTTGCAAACCGTATTTTTGCAGCATGAATCCTTTGGAACCGTCAAACAGATATATCTTTTTCTTGTTAAATAGTCTCATTTCTTACACTTTTTCCTTTAATCCCATTTAATCTTATCTTTATATTTTGAAGAGTTATATGAGTTGATGCAACCGCAGTATTTCTGACGGTATAACCCGTACTCCTTTGCTTTATTCTGACCTATCCTGTAACCTTCCCGAAAGTCATGATAAAAAAACTCTATGCCGTATTTATCGGCAACACTTTCCGCTATGTCGATAATAAGTTGATGATTCTGATAAATGCTTACCAGTAACGTGGTGGAAAACCCCTTATAACCGTTATTCTTGGCATAACGTGCCGTTTTTTCCAACCTTATATTATAACAATCCTTACATTGGAAACCATTTTCCCAAAGATACTGTAAAAACTCATCATCTTCAATAAGAGGAATGTTAAAACGTGACGTATAACTTCTGAGCGTTAAAAGCCTTCTCTCATGTTCTTTCTTAGGATGAATATTGGGGTTATAGAAATACGAGTCAAAATCCACATTCATTTCATTAAGCTTTTCATTAACATATACAAGACAAGGTGCACAGCACGTATGTAAAAGTATTTTATTTCGGTTCATAAGGTATTTTCAGATGCTTGTATGCATGTGGTGTTACGCATCGTCCTTTCGGTGTCTTCTTTATGAAGCCCAACTGAAGAAGATACGGTTCATATACATCTTCAATGGTATCTTTTTCTTCGTTTACGGAAGCCGCAAGCGTATCCAGTCCTACCGGTCCGCCGTTAAATTTGGTTATTATAGTTTCCAGGATAGCTCTGTCTATATTATCCAATCCTATTTTGTCAATTTCCAGTTTTTGCAGTCCGTAATCGGCAATTTCACTTGTAATTACATCTTCTCCTTCCACTTGAGCGAAGTCCCTTATTCTTCTCAAGAGCCTGTTTGCTATTCTCGGTGTTCCTCTGGAGCGGGAAGCTATCTCATTAGCTCCGTATTCGTTGATATTGAACCCTAAAATACCGGCACTTCTCTTTACTATCTTGCTTAATTCCTCTACTGTATACATCTCCAGTCTGCAGGATACGCCGAATCTGTCGCGCAACGGCGAAGAAAGCATGCCTGTTTTGGTAGTAGCTCCTATTAAAGTAAACTTGTTTAAATCCAGGCGTATGGTTTTGGCACTGGGACCTTTCCCGATAATAATATCCAACGCAAAATCCTCCATTGCGGGATACAGAATCTCTTCCACAGTACGATTCAGTCTGTGTATCTCATCAATAAACAGAATATCGTTTTCATCAAGATTGGTTAATATGGCTGCAAGATCCCCGGCTTTTTCTATAGCCGGCCCGCTGGTTACTCTTAAATTAGCTCCCATTTCCGATGCTATGATGCCTGCTAAAGTGGTTTTTCCTAAGCCCGGAGGTCCAGCAAGAAGCACATGATCAATAGGTTCACGCCGTAATTTGGCAGCCTCTATGAAAACCTTAAGATTTTCCTTTATCTTTTCCTGACCGAAATACTCGTCAAAAACCTTAGGCCGTAAACTCGCTTCGCTTTGGTCGTTCTTTATAAATGACGGAGTTACAAATCTTTCTTCCTCCATTGCCCTTCTCCTTTATATCTGCTCCGCTAAAGCCTTCTTGATTATATCCTGCAACGAATCGGACTCATCGTATACCTTATTCAGAGCTTCTCTTGCATACTTTGTATTATACCCCAATACAAGCAGTGCATTAACCGCTTCGGAGTATTTATCGCTGACCGCAATCTGTTTTACCGCATCGCCTTCGGCAGCGTAAAGACCTTTTAATTTATCCTTAAGCTCCAGTATTATTCTCATTGCAGTCTTTTTACCTACACCGGGTGCTTTGGATAACGATGCCGCATCTTCCGATACTACCGCAGTAGCCACTTCCTGATAGGACAGTACCGATAATATGGATAAAGCGGCCTTGGGTCCTATACCGGATATACTTATCAGCATATTGAACAGAAAGAGCTCTTCTTCACAGGCAAATCCGTACAGTACCATCACATCCTCCCTTACGTGAAGATATGTATATAGCAGAGTCTGCTCATGTGTCTGCAGTTTCGACATGGTGTTTATGCTTGTAAATATCCTGTATCCTACTCCCGCATTGTCCACTACCACATAATCATGTTTTTTAGCTACTACTTCCCCTTTTATATACTCATACATTTATTTTCCGTCTTCCTTTCTTCCCTGTAGGAATTGGCATGGCATATGGCTACCGCCAAAGCATCGGCCGCATCATCGGGCTTGGGAATATCTTTCAGATTGGCCAATACCTTTACCATCTGCTGAATCTGATTCTTGTCGGCTCTGCCGTAACCGCAAAGTGCCTGTTTTACCTGAAGAGGCGTATACTCAAAAAACTCCAATCGGTTCTCGGCAACAGCCAATACAGCAACACCTCTTGCCTGACATACATTTATAGCTGTTTTCTGATTGGTGTTAAAAAACAACTGCTCCATGGCTACATGCTCTGGTTTATACTTCTCAATTACTTCATTAATACCTCTGTAATTTTGCAACAGTCTTAAATCAAACGGGGTTTTTGCTTGGGTCTTAATAACACCGTATTCCAGTACTTCGATTTTGTTTTTGAAATAATCTATGACCCCATATCCCATAATGGCAAAACCGGGATCAATACCTAATATTCTCATAAGTACTCCACATCTTGAGATTATATCATGATACTTTGTATTTTGCACAGTACAACCGTCATTTTGAAGAGTAATGAAAATCACGTAAATTAATCGGAAATATAAAATTCGTTTAATTATTGTATATATTTAAAAAATCCAGTACATATTCATTTAGCTCCGATAAGGTTTCCGCCGCAGGACGCGTATCCAACCCTCCGTCCATCAAATATGTAATGACGGGTGTTACCAATCTCATATCGGTTAATCCCAGATGTCCGACACCTTTAATATGCTTATTCACATACATAGGATTGTCGCTTTTCATAAGTCGTGTATTCATATCATATGTAGTAATTTCATCCATTTTTCCATACAATGCATCCGAATAGACATGCAAAACGGGTAACGGATACGGCTGATCGGTAAAGATATACCTGTCTTTGTCAATCCCCACAATATCCGCTGCAAACGGAGCCTCCAAAACCGCCAATGCTTTAATCTCTTGCGCTCTTTCACGACCTACGGCCAATACGGCGGAACCGCCCAAAGAATGTCCGGATAAAACCGTCCGTTCTTTATCAATATACCGTTCATAATCATAATCATTCTGAAAGTCCGAAATGCAATCAAGTACCGTATTGATATCATCAATCCGTACTTTTAACCACTCCTTAAATGAACTTAAAGTTCCGGGCAAATCTTCCGAACCCTGCGAATTCATAACACTTTGTATAAACTTTCCGTCCATATTTATATTCCTGCCGTCCGACATCTTACAGCTGAAAGAGTGGTACGGATGATTCATGCTTACTACAACATAGCCTCGTGATGCCAGTTCTAAAAATAAAGTTTCATTGGATTCGGCAACACCGAAAGATCCGGGAGAGAATAAAAACAAAGGGTGACTTTTTGCTTGTGCGTCCTTCGGAAACCACACTTTGACAGGAATCTCCCTTTCATTGCCGTTAGTAGCCATTCCCGGAATATCGGTATTATACTTATAAAATGCCGTCTCGGTTATGACACCGTAAGGTCCGGTAGGTTTCTTGGCCGGAATAAACGGAAAAAATACCTGAATTATCATAAATACTACCAAAACAAATGAGACAATTACCAATATCGCTTTTTTCCACTTCAGTACTTTCTTCTGACAGATAAGGAAGATAAATAAACCGAAAGCAACCAATAATCCTATCAATCGTATAAGCATAGTCTTTATAACCTCCCGTTAAATTATATTCCAACGGATAATTCTGTTCAATTTCTTAAACGGTGACTATTGTAAAACTATTGTATATTCAGTAGATTTCCCATTAAATCGCAACAAAAAAGTAAAAAGAAAAGGCTTATAAGCCTTTTTAAAAATCATAAAGATATTCCGTATCCGCACTTTATTTGAGTACGAGATATAAGAAGATGGATGTAACCGCAAAGAATATTGCTATATAAACGGTATACTTGGAAAGAAGCTTGTCAATTGCTCTGCCCTTACCCTTACCGAAAAAGGTTTCCGCTCCGCCTGTAATAGCTCCCGAAAGTCCTTCGCTTTTGCCCGACTGCATCAATACCACTATGATTGTTGCCAGACACACAATTATATGCACTATACCTAATATTATCTTTAAAGCTTCACTCATTTTTTGCCTCCAAAACTTAACTACGAGATTATAACATAAACGATTTTGTATAGCAAGTATATTTTTTCTTGCTGTTTTCATTCATTCGGACAGGAATAGAGCTACTTGCGGAATTCAAAATGGACTGTCATTGCAAATTACACCGAGACAATGGTTTATACTCTTTTTGAGTTTAAAGAAGTAACCGGTAATATTATTTTGTCCAATGACGGTGCGGAATATATTGAGAAGTATATGTTATCAGCAAGTAATTAGAACCTGTAGCGAAGTCGAGGATAAAACGCCGTTTTTGACTGTTTTTACATTCATAAAACCCGGTGAAATCAAACTTTCCCAAGTGTAGCATTTGTCTGACATCAGAGGTTTTCTTAAGTTCAGGTACAATAAATCTAAATTTGTATCTATCCAAAAAACTGAAATTTATCTCCGTTTATATAATATGATTTCCGGCTCTGAACCATTACATCCATATTCACAAATCAAAATGAAATTTTCATTCGCAACTACACCGTAGCAACGTTCTGATTTTTCCTTTTCAATTTGATTTCCCAGATAGACGTCATTTTTGTTTAAGAATTTTACCGTGGTTCCGTTGGTAAGGGGATATTCTAGATTAACATACCCTCCGTTTAGTAAAAACAAGTCTTTAACGATAAGTCCGTCAATCTTCAAATGATTGATTTCAACAATTAACCGGCTCTTTAGTTCCTGAAAGTTTGAGTTGCGTTCTGCGATACAGCTTCCCCCAAAGGGATGTCCGTTGCACTTCTCACATCCGCCGCATTCGGATAGCTTGCTGCATTCTCTACAGCAGTCGTCACCACAAAATGTCATATATTCTTCCTCCATCAAGTTCTATTTTTTTATTAACCTTATTTCAGCACTTCCCATACAGGATTCTGTTTAGAACCGACTCGCCTGATATAACCCTTCTCTACAAGAGAATTGAGCGCTCTTTGAACCGTTCTTACAGTTTTAGAAATCTTATCGGCTATCTCTTCTCTTGATGAATCCGGTTTTTGTTTTAAAATAGCATAAACCGCTTTCTCTGTTCCATTCAAAGTGACATCCAAAGTGACATCTAAAATGTCACTTCGAACCTGCGGTCGATATATTAAAAATTTGAATCCATTATCTTTGCTTTCGTAAGAATACTTGATTCCGGAATCTTTACATAAGCTATCTATTCTCTTAAAACCGCTGCCGAATTGCTCTATGTATTTGCTCAAGTACAAAATTTTGGAGATTGTCGCATTTCTTATCTCAGACTCCACATTACCTTTTATATATTCTTCCGGCTTATATCTACTGGCATAATCTCCGGGGCTATATATAGTTATCATACTCGGATGAATACATATCTCATGATTTGTCCTGCTTCCATACATTGCGTGTGCAAAACTGTTTGCCAAAACCTCTCTTATCACTGCCGTCGGAATTTCAGGAATCTCACTTCTTTCCGATTCAATAATTTCAACTTTCCATCGTATATTCTTAAATATGTAATCTTCTGCTTTCTTCAACAGATTATAAATATTGTCCTCATATAATCTCATATCAAGAATTGTCAATTTTTCATCCGATGCAAAAATACCGACTTTTAGAGAAACTGGCCTTGTATTGCCAAAGAGAACCTCACCGGCATTTGTCAAGTGCTCATCTTTAACAAGACCGAATCTTTTTAAGATGAGCGGAGTGGTATACCTGCCTTCGGGTAATCTTCCGGCGTTTATCGCTTTTTGCCAAAACGATTTTACTGCAAGCTTGTCAACTTGTTTTGATAAAGTGTCGGATTTGCTATTTTCCCATTTCGTACGGTATTTATTTGCTTCGAAAAAAGTCTTTAATTCTTCGGGACTTACTTCTCTGTCCTCATCTGCGGTTCGCAAATAGTATCTGCCCGCCGCGGAATATGGCTTGCTATCACCGCTGAACTCAACCTTTATCAATTGTTTTCCATCTATCACAATTTCATCAATTGCAGGATATATCTGCGGTTTAATGCTTTCATAAACCGCTCTTGAAACATCTCTTAAAGATGATTCCGACACATTCTGTCCAACAACATCACCATTAGGCTTGACCCCGAAATACAATGTGCCGATACCGTGCTTATTTAATATAGACGCTATGGAAATCATAGCAGCTTTTATCTCACTCGTCGATTTTTTAAATTCAAGAGTTTCAGTTTCTTTTCCGAGATTCATTATCTTACCACCTCTTTCCAAAGTGACATTATTGTACCACGAAGTGACACTTATGTCACTTAGAATTATTTAGTCGAATGCTGTCTGAAATCGGTGCCATAATCGGTGTCACTTTATGGCACCGATTACAAAGTATCATAATTGTGCAGTATTTTTGAATTTAGAATTTTGTGGAAACTCTGAAACCCTGTTTGTTGCTGCGTTTTTCGCCTTTAGCATTATTATGACATACTCCCCGGAGAAGAAGTCATAAATAAAACGCTCTTTTTGACTGTCTTTACATTCATAAAACCTCGTAAAATCAACCTTTTCCGAGTGTAGCATTTGTTTGACATCAGGGGTATACGAATACTCATGTACTCTTATTATTTGCAATTACAATTCGAATTTAAATATATTAGGAATAACTCCTGTTCCAAATGTCGCTATGCTCATCCTGTACATAGCTTTTGCGTGGATTCTATCGTGCCAGAGAAATCTTCTTAAAACTTATGGAATCGACCATTCTTCCCCGTAACTACCTTTATAAACTTTGCCTGACAAAAAATTTCCTCTCGCTTCTAGTTCTTCAAAACCCCGAATTCGATTTTCTACTATTGTCCCATCATTTGAGACATCTAATCCGATTTCTCCCCAATAATACTCGTTGACATTTTTAGTGTGCACATACATTTCCGAGGCAGTTCTGGGAGCAGTGCCGTAAAAAGTTTTTCTTATGGGTAACACGCTTTGATTTTTATCAGGAAAAGAATTATATAGACTTAAAAAATCTTTTGCCGATTTAAGCACAAGGGCTTTTAGTCGTTCATACTCTTCAATTGACAAATCCATTTTTTCCGTCTCAAATAAGACCTCTGAGTCTGCATCACTAATAGATAAATTTGTTACACTTTCCTGAATAATTATCATTTCAATGGAAGATGGCGGAGTTTCCCCTGTCCAAAGAAAATACGACTCAATCTCGCGCTCCATCTTTCCCAAAGCTTCTTCTTTTGAAGCACCACGGGTAAAAGCACCAATCACATTGCTTGAATATATCAAGCTGTCATTTTTATTATGTTCCCAAACACAGTGAACAAGCATTTTATCGTCAGTTGTCATCTTTGACCTTTCAACTATTTATCAACATAAGTTCAAACTAACAAGAATTTCCTGTTAGTTGCCCCCGGCATAAGCTCGCCGTCTTTGTATATGCCGTCTATATGCTGGCTGATATTTTGTTGCGTGGTGTCATATACCTCCGCGAGCTGCTGCTGTGTAACCCAGATATCCTCATCGGAAAAACGGACCGATACCTTTGTGATTCCGTTATCATCTTGATATATCAACACATTATTGTTGTTATTGTCATTCATAATATCCACCACCTATCTTTAAGGCTCACTTCTGCTGCCTTATGCCAACTATTTTACCAACCCTTTAGTAATTATATCATTGGTTAAAACTTAATCCGGTAAGCCGAATTAATTTTTTATATTTTTTCTGTCTAATTCCTTCAGTTTTTCGAATTTCTTACTTTGTGGAAGCTCTGAAACCCTGTTCACTACAACATTTTCCCCCTTTAGCATTATTATGACATACTCCCCGGAGAAGAAGTCATAAACAAAACGCTGTTTTTGGCTGTCTTTACATTCATAAAACCCGGTGAAATCAAGCTTTTCTACGTGTAGCATTTGTCTGACATCAGAAGTTTTCTTAAGTTCAGGTACAACAAATTCTAATTTGTTATTCTAATATTTAAACAAATAGAATCCCCATATGCAGTTACTAAATTCACCCGCAACAAAACTATGAGATTGTCCATCAATATTCACAGTATACACCGGAAACTTGAACTCCTGATGATATATGGGGTCTTCTACCAAAACACTTTCACCGGTATTGTTCCATTCATATTCAAATATATTTTTCCCAAACAGAATTACATTACCGTCAATACCGGAAACCTCAAACTGCCAAGTTTTTGATTTATACATTTTCATCACCACACCTTTTCTATCAAATTCTTATTTATATACCTAACCTTATTTCAACACTTCCCATACCGGATTCTGTTTAGAGCCTACTCGACTGATATAACCCTTCTCTACAAGAGAATTGAGTGCTCTTTGAACCGTTCTTACAGTTTTAGAAATCTTTTCAGCTATTTCTTCTCTTGAAGAATCCGTTTTTTTTTAAAAAAAGTATTTTTAATGGTCGACTTTACTCTACCCTTTTTTATGTACCTTTCTGTTTTTCCAGAAAACCACCGTTACAATTACCATAAAAACTGCCAACATAACCGATGAAATCAGTTGAGCTATTGCAGCTGCAGGGACAGGTTCTAACGGCCAAGGCTCTATAAACACAGCAAGACATGCTCTGAACACCCAGACTACGGTTAAAAATGTATAAAATACAATTGTTTCGAAGTTAAGCTTAAAAGCACTTTTTGCCAGTATGATAAGAACGAGACTGGCACCGAAAAGCAAAGCCGAAAAACATAAATTAGTATAGTCGATTCCTACAATAAGATTCTCATACTGCATAGGCAGATAATCGTACCACTTAAACATATTAGGCACAAAAAAATGCCATAAGCCCACTAACATACTTATTGTCAGAGTCACATAGTATATAACTTTTATTCCCTTGTTTACCCTGTTATCACTTTCTTGTTTTGACGTTTCTTTCATTTTAAATTGCCTCTGTTAACATTATATACTAATAATTGCTTTTCTTCCGTTGTTTCTTTGCATGTTGTCCCGATGAGTTTAAAAGCAACTCTTTATTTATCTTCTCGGCAATTATATGCTTTGTCTCTTTGAGCCATTCCAAATCGGGAGTATAACCCATACTTCTGGAAAACGAGTAATACAAGTCCAGACATTTGTAGTAGTCTTCCAGAGCATCCAAAGTATAGGAGATTATTACCGGTTTAAATATCGGTTGCGAGTAGGAAAACAGTAAAGTATACTCCTTAAAAAGCTCCATTACCTGCCTGTTCTCTTCATCAAAAGGTATTGATGCCAGTTTCAGTAATTCTCTCTTACTGAAGTCTTTATAAATCTTTCTAATCTGATCGCATAAGTTCAATGTCCTGGAAATATCCTGCTTAACATAGAAACCGCCGGTAGGAATGGATTTCCATACTCTCAATGCCTGCGTTATATCACATTCAATATCTAAAAGTATGTCGGAGTATCCTAAATACGCATATTCAACGGTGGCATTGGGAACGGTAAGATTGTGTTTAACCAGATTTGTATCACTTACTGTGGAGACATATCCTTTTTCGTATATTCCTCTTCTTCCCGCACGCCCCGCTATCTGCTTTACTTCCCAGGGAACTAACGGTCTGATGACAGTTCCGTCAAACTTTTCCGTTTCCAGAAACACTATCCTTTGTATCGGAAGATTAAGTCCCATACCTATTGCATCGGTCGCAACCACCACATCGGTTTTGCCTTCCAGAAATAAACCGAGTTGCTTTTTTCTGGTCTGATAAGGCAATGCTCCGTATATTATGCTGGCTTTTTTATTGTAACGGGATAACTCGTCCGCAACTCTTAATACACTTTTTCTGGAAAAAACCACTAAAGCATCACCTTTTTGCGTATTCTTCAGAGAAAAAGGCTGTTCGGAAAAGATAAGTTCGGTATTCCTCTTGTGTCGGATAATATCATATTCCTCTTCACAGTCTTCAATTATTTTCACAAGAATCTGTTCCGCTTCCGGGGCACAGCAAAGATGAATAGTTTGTGCTTTTATGCCTAAAATAGCTTTTGTCCAATAGCAGCCTCTTGCTTCGTCCTGAATAAGTTGACATTCATCAATTACCGCTACATCATAATTTTGACTGTAATCCGCCTTTTCCACTGTTGAGGATATATGCTTTGCGCCTTCCACTATATCCTCTTCTTCCCCTGTGAGCATACTGCATAACACACCGTCCTGCATAAGACGTTCCTGAACTTCCAGTGCCAACAGTCTCAACGGCGAAAGATATGCACCGCTTTTTCCCTCTTTTAACGCGTTTAGGGCATGATATGTCTTACCTGTATTGGTCAGTCCGGAATGAATAACAAAGTATCTTTTCATTTTTCTTGTTTCGCAAAACTCATCTTTGGGATTTTGGGGAATAAGTTTGAGAATCTGTTCTTTAGCCATTTTCTTAAGATATCTTTCCATATATATCGAAAGAACGGTATTGTTTTTTAACTGAAATACATTACCGGTATCCTCAAACAGTGTAAACATATCGGGTATATGACCGTTTTCTTTGTTGTACCTGTTAAACAGATACAACTCACATATCGCCATTTTTTTGTATATCTCATCAAAACAGTTATCACTTATCGTTAATTTATTCCTATGAGGTAATGCGGTATTAAGAATATTTCTGTTCCTTTTCAGATACATTTCAGCATTATTTTTGGTCAATCGCTGCTTTGAAGAATAACTTAAATCGGAAGACATCTTAATCAGTTGTTTTTTTGAAGGGGTCTTTCTTTTTCTTGGTAAAATTCTCTCAAATACCGTCTTTAACAGCGAATACAGATATATCGCCTCGGGCGAATTGTTCCATTCAAGATATTTCTTGCTCACTTATTCTGATTATCCTTAATTGCTTTATTTGCAAGCCTGTCACATCTGTTGTTATATTCATTATCACTGTGACCTTTAACTTTAACCCACTTTATGTTATGTTTTTGATTCATTTCATAAAGAGATTGCCACAGCTCAAGATTCTTTATTTCTTCGTTCTTTCCTCTTGTCCAGTTGTTACTCTTCCAGGAATCTATCCAGCCCTGATTAAAAGCATTGATAAGGTATGCGGAATCGGAATAAACCGTAACATCACAACTCTTTTTAAGCTGTGCCAGTCCCTCCAATGCGGCTGTAAGCTCCATTTCATTGTTGGTTGTATCTTCTTTATACCCCGATATCTCTTTTTCCTTATTTCCGTACAGAAGAATAGCGGCATAACCGCCCGGACCGGGGTTGTAAAGACAAGCACCGTCGGTATAAATTCTTACACTTTTACCGTTTATCTTCTCTTTTTTGTCTCCGCTCATATCTATTGAGCGTTTTTTTGCCGCAATTACCGCTGCTTCTACAGTCTTTTCAAAATTCTTTGATTTAAGCACTTTTATGCCTTCAACCGTTGTACCGTTGGGAGAACATATACTTTGTATAAGGGTTTCCATGTCGGCATCCTGTTGCATTACATATTTTGCCGAACCTTCAACAGTCTGACATGCCAACAGCTTTGCATCTTCCGGTGAAATGCCGTTCTTTACCGCTGTATCCATGAGGGATTTTATAAACAGGAAAACGAAAGCAGGTCCCGATCCGGCAACTGCCGTGGTTATATTCATCAAAAACTCCTCTTTTACCACAAGTGTTTCTCCGACATATTTAAGGTACATCACCGCTTTCAACAAATCGGCTTTTGTTGCATTGTTTCCCTTGTATATCGTAGCCATTCCGCTGCCTATTGCCATAGGCATATTGGGCATTACCCGTATAAACCTGCCTTCTTTTATTATATTTTCGTAAAACTCCATTGTTTTCCCCGCCGCTATGGTTATGAACAGTATGTCTTTTACCGCTTTATATGCTTTAATCTGCTCCAGCAATTCCGCCATCCCGTCGGGTTTAACACATAAAAATACTATATTGCACTTTTTAAGCAACTCCTCGACACTTTTAACAAGTTTGGTCGAAGCATCGATAAGATAATCGGCCTTTCCTCTCTGCTGCTCGTATATAAATATCTTTGCTTTACTTGCCTTAATGCCTTTTATAAGTGCGGAACCCATATTACCCGCTCCGATAAAACCTATTATGTCAGTCATTGTCCACCTCTTTTTATAATAATGGTATCTTTTTCCACCGGTATATCTGTTTTAAGATAATATTTCATTGCCGGATGATGTGCTTTATCTATCGGCTGCATATCTTCATCATAAAGTTTTATTACTTTTTGTTCAAAAGTGTTTATATGCGGAGACATCAGAATAACCGTATCGTCAATATATACCGGGTTCAGTTCATGAACTCTTGCAAGACCAAGCTCTTTGTTATAGTCCTCCACTATCCCGCAATAGGTATACTCCCTGATATAGTTGGAATTTGAGTATGTCATGGATTCTCTTGTTTTATTTACAAAGTCCTCATACCCCAGATTATATGCCGTTGTGAACGGTCTGTGGCTTGCCATGGAGACAATCTCGTTGTATTCCTCCAGTGAAGATAAATACTTTTGCTTATCCCTGATACAATCATCAAATGCCGTACGGTATGCTTTGGTAACGGTAGCCACATAAAAGGCACTCTTCATACGTCCTTCAATCTTAAAACTGTCGGCTTTACACTCTAAAAGTTCGGGAATATGATTTATCATGTTCAAATCGTCGGAATTGAGAATATATGAACCTAAATCATCTTCATATATGGGAAAATATTGACCGGGACGCTTTTCTTCCATCAGAGCATATTTCCATCTGCACGGTTGAGCGCAATCCCCCTGATTTGCGTCTCTTCCTATCATATATGAACTTAAAAGGCATCTTCCAGAATAGGATATACACATGGCTCCGTGAATGAATATCTCAATCTCATGCTCTGCTCCTACGGCATCCTTTATTTGGGCCACATCGGAAAGCGACAGTTCTCTGCCTAAGATAAGGCGTTTGGCACCTAACCTGCAAAATGCTTTTGCACTTTCTTTATTTAATATGTTGGCTTGTGTACTTATATGTATATCAATGTTTTTGGCATGTTTCTTTGCCAACTCAATAAGCCCTATGTCGGCAATTATGATACCATCGGGTAAAATATCTGACAATCGGTCAAATGTCTTTTTAATCTCCTCCAAATCCTTATTCTTCGGCAGTATATTAACCGTGACATATATTCTCTTTCCGAGGGCTCTTGCATAGGCTACAGCATGTTCCAGTTCCTCATAACTGAAATTATCCGCTTTATCGCGTAAACTGAACTTATTTAAGCCCAGATATACCGCATCCGCTCCGTATGCATATGCAATTCTTAATTTTTCCATATTTCCGGCCGGTGCCAGAAGTTCTATCGCTCTCATTTCTTTACCGAAATCGATAATCCGTCTCCTACGGATAATATCGATGTGCAAAACCTTTCATCCTTTGTAATCTTATCCAGATATCTATGCAATCTTTCCACCAGTGTTTTCTGTCTGTGAGGTATTTTATCGCCTTTGGCAACCATTCCCCTGTATAAGACATTATCGGAAAAGATTATGCCGTTATCATTGACAAGGTTTGAACATATATCAAAATATTCTTCATAATGCCCTTTTGCCGCATCTATGAATATAATATCATACTTTTTATTGATGTTTTTTAAGTAGTCGCACGCTTCCGCATATATAACATTTATATTCTTGTCGGGTGCCATCTCCTTTATATTCTCTCGTGCTCTTTTTACCATTTCCAAATCATTTTCCACGGTATCAATATAACCGTTATCTTTGAGATATTCGGAAAAGAAAATACTTGTAAAACCAGTTGCGGTGCCCAGTTCAAGTAATGAATACGGTTTTTTAAGAATAAGGTAGGTTTCCAGTACTCTTAAGACTTCCAATCGCACAACCGGAACACAATTTTTTAAAGCGTTCCTGTACATCACTTGCAGATTGTCCCTAAGCGGTGCTAATGTGTCTTGTATATATTTTTCCACATCGTTATTGACTATGTTGAAGCGTTTTTCCATGGCTATTTCTGATATAACTTAACGTAATAGTTATGCTGTTCAAGAGTGGTGGCATATGCATGAGCATCGGTTCCGTCATTTTTCGCCACATAATAGAAGTAATTATGAGTTTCGGGATATAAAGCGGCCGCTATACTGGCTAAAGAAGGATTGCATATCGGTCCCGGAGGCAGTCCTTTGTACATGTAGGTGTTGTAACTGTTCATTATCTCATGATCTTCGTTGGTCAATTGCTCCTTAAGTTTTCCCGTCTCATTGAGGTAAATATACTGTATCGTTGCATCCACCTGAAGATAATTGAGATATGTCTCTTTAGAATTCATCCTGTTGTAAAGCACACCCGCTATCATTGCCCTTTCATCCATTGTAGATGCTTCTTTTTCCAGCAGCGATGCTATAATCACCACTTCATCTATTGTATATCCTAAAGCTTGTGCTTTTGCTCTGTAGGTCTCATTAAATTTGCTGTTGAAGTTATCCAGCATCTTTTTAATATCCTCTTCGGCATTGACGGTAACATCGAAAATATATGTGTCGGGGAATAAATAGCCTTCCAGACGGTTGGTACGCCTGGAATCCTTAGGTATCTGCTTTACAAAATCATATTCGAACTCATAATTATTGCAGACCTCATAGAACTCTTCCTTTGTGCGTATGTCGTTTTCCGTAAATTTCTCCACTGTCTGTGCCATTGTAAGACCTTCGGTAAAGAAAATCTTCTTGGAGGGATTGGGAACACTGTCCGAAGAGAGAATGTAAATAAGCATTTCATATCCCTGAGCCGTAACAACATCTATACTTCCCGAATCATAAGTGACCGAAGCATCAAAAATGTGATTGCCGGATTTATAGTTGCCGTCATTACCCATTAACAACGAATAAACCCAGAAATAGGTATCGTTTATGATAATTCCTTCATTGACAAGTATTTTAGCTATTTCTTTCGTATTTGCACCCTTGGGTATGTTTACGACCTTCCGGTTCTTCTCTTCTATGGTGCCTATTGCAGCTTTGGCATCAAATACATTAACTTCTTTTACAAGGGTGTTCGTGAAAGTATATCCTTTGTAGAAAACAAATCCCAATGTAAACAGAAATCCCAACCACAATATCAACGATATAAACTTCCTGAATTGAGACTTGGGTTTATATACAACTATTCTAATCTTTTTATTCTTTTTTCTTTCTCTTCGCTTTTCCGCTTGTTCTTTTGTGAAAAATTTCCAGATACCGTCGATAAAAGTAAGTATCTTACTCTGCTTCTTTTCTATACCCTGCTCCCGACCTTGGTCAAAATCCTGCTCATTGGCGGTATCGTCAACCTGTTCTAAAGGCAATTCGGTATTCTCTTCTGTTTCTATCTTATCGTTATCCGTATCAGTCAATTATCCGCTCCGAAAATTTCATCTTTTATAATATACCATAAAATCATTAAATCGGGAATTCTACTTCTTTCCGGGATCAAACCCTCCTATCTCAAAAAATCTCTCCCGAGCCCATCCCGCCCATTCGTCTTTAATGCGTAAGGTATTGTAGTCACCGTAATCTTTGGCAATCAAGCCTCCGTTTTTATAGAAGAGGTCTACCATCTGAGTGGCTGCGTCTCGTATAAGTTGCCTGTTTCCTGTAGGAAGTATTGCCTGTATATCTACCGGTGAAAACAGCGTTGCCTTCCCCCCTATTTTTTCCGCCAACCGTTCTATTCCCATCAATGTGGGTTGATCCAACTGAAAAGCATCAATTCCCACTTCTAAAAGATCGTCTAATATTTCATAAATATAACCGCAGGAATGCATAAGAACCTTTAAGTTATTCCTGCGCGCAGCGGTACATAATTTAACAAAAGCCGGTTTAAAAATTTCTCTCCACATTGCAGGGGATACCAGCAGTCTGTCCTGAATGCCCCAGTCTTCACAGAAGAAAATTCCGTCAACACACTTCATGGCTCCGAACATGTCCACCATGTTTACCAACTTGGTTATAACCATATCCTGAAGTTTAAGAACATTATCCTCCTCCAGAACCAGATCTTCCAGAAAGTATTCCATTTTGCGGATATTTCTCATAATAGCGAAGGTACAGCCCGGTATAGGACCCAGTATAAAGCGTTCTTTATACGGTTCCACGCTTAAGTGTGCATTAAAAAATCTTTTCTCATCATCAATATCCGGCAACTTATATGAATCCAGATCCTCCCAGGATTTCAAAGCACCTTCCAGGACTTCTCCTCCGCCCGTGGTATCATGAGCCATACGTCCCCATAAGTTACCGTATTCATCCAGACGGAGAGTGCCGTCAAAATCCTTATATTCGGGATACATATCGGCAAAATATGCGGGCTTCTGCCATTTATTGTGCTCTTTTACGGGGATATTAAGCTCTACAAATTTAAAATCCCTTAAAGAACCGTCAAGGAAATCATATCCTATCCTCCCCGGATTATCGAATTCCAATACTTTCTTAATAACTGTTTTTGAAATCATTTTACCCTCCGATACCTTATCTGAAATACTTGACACCCGATGCAAACAGCATCTGATCTTTGTTGCCAGGTATATTCTTGCAAATATACTGCCCTATTCTTTCGGAATGTCCCATCTTACCCAATATCCTGCCGTCGGGACTGGTTATTCCCTCAACGGCATAATAGGAGCCGTTGGGATTGTACTGTATATCATACGAAGGATTGTTGTAATCATCCGTATACTGTGTTGCAATCTGTCCGTTCTTTGAAAGATTTAAATATTCTTCCTTTGTACAGATAAACCGTCCTTCCCCGTGACTTACCGGTATTGTATATACTTCACCGAGGTCGGCACACATGAACCACGGAGACAGTTTGGAGACCACTTTTGTGTTAACCATACAGGATACATGCCTTCCAATACTGTTAAAAGTCAATGTAGGGCTGTTTTCTTTAAGTTCAACCATCTTACCATACGGAACCAGTCCTAACTTTATGAGCGCTTGAAATCCGTTACAGATGCCCAGCATCAATCCGTCTCTGTTGTACAGCATATCGTAAACCGCCTCTCTTATATACGGGTTGCGGAATACCGTCGCTATGAACTTGCCCGAACCGTCCGGCTCATCACCCGAAGAAAAGCCGCCCGGTATGGCGATAATATTGGCCTTATTAATCTTTTTAACAAAATCCTTTACCGAGTCGTCAATATGAGCAGGTGTAAGATTTCTGAACACGGAAAAGTCACATACCGCACCATGATCTTCAAAAGCTCTTTTTGTATCATATTCGCAATTGGTTCCGGGAAATACCGGTATGAATACATAGGGGGTTGCAATTTTATTCTTACTGTAATGAATACTCTTACCGTCATATAAAGTATTGTTTATCTTCGGAGTATTTGTTTTTGCTTTGGTGGGGAAAACCCGTTCATATTTATCGGTATATGCCTCAACCAATTCACTAAGAGCAACGGAAAGGTTACCCATGACAAATTGCTTATCTTCAATTGTCTTTCCTACAACCGAGATATCAACTTCTTTATACTTATCAAAAATATATGATATTTCTATATCCTCTATTTTATCCGAGTCAATCTCCGCTATGATATCACAATAGCCGGGGGTAAATAAGGTGTTCACATCGGCCGATAATTCAAAACCTATCATATTACCGAAGCAGCTCTTTAATAACGCTTCAGCCGCTCCTTTGTGTTTTACCGTACTTGCGGACAATATCGCTTTCTTTTGGTTCAATTCCTTGAAAGCGGCAAAAATCTTCAGTGAGTCGGCAAAATCGGGAGTGCTATCGGCTTTTTGTCTGTGACTGAAACGAATAACCGTATTACCCGCCTTCTTGAATTCCGGTGATAACACGTTTTCGGCATCGGTATGACTGACCGCAAAGCTTATAAGGGTGGGAACCACATCCATATCCATAAAAGAACCGGACATGGAGTCTTTTCCGCCTATTGAAGGCATCTTGAGCTCCAACTGAGCATGCAGTGCTCCTAAAACCGCCTGTAAAGGTTTTCCCCATCTTACGGGATCTTTCCTTAAACTCTCGAAATACTCCTGGAATGTCAAACGTATATTGGTATAGTCACCTCCGGCTGCCACAATTTTCGCAACCGATGAAAGTACCGAATAACAGGCACCGGTAAAGCAGGACCATTCAAAAATCTGCGGGAAAAATCCGTAGGACATCAATGTGCAATAATTTGTCTTACCGTTCAATACGGGAAGTTTTGCCGCCATGACTTCCGCCGGCGTTATCTGATACTTTCCGCCCAAAGGCATGAGAACGGTTGCGGAACCTATCGTACTGTCAAATTTTTCAATCAGACCTTTTTTAGAACATGCATTCAGATCGGTTACCGATTCAAACAACCGCTCTTTATATGATTTGTCTCCACGGGTTTTCAGATAAAACGGATTGTTGTTTTCGTCTTTCCCGGCAATATAAGCCTTAGCATATTGTTTCACACCGTTGGTATCTAAAAAGCTTCTTTCTATGTCCACTATGGTGTGTCCGTTCCAGAACATTCTTAAACGACCGCTATCGGTTACTTTTGCAACCGGTGTAGCTTCCAGATTCTCCTCTTCGGCCAGTTTCAATGCTTTATCAACATCTTTTTTATCCACCACAACGGCCATACGCTCCTGCGATTCGGAAATGGCAAGTTCGGTACCGTCAAGACCTTCATATTTCTTAGGTACTTTATCGAGATATATATCCAGACTGTCGGCCAACTCTCCTATAGCCACCGATACACCGCCCGCTCCGAAGTCATTGCATTTTTTAATCAAAAGACTCATTTTCCGATTACGGAACAGGCGCTGTATTTTTCTCTCTATCGTGGCATTACCCTTCTGAACTTCCGCCCCGCAACTTTCCAACGATTGCTCGGTGTGTCCTTTGGATGAACCGGTAGCACCGCCTATACCGTCTCTGCCCGTTCTTCCGCCTATAAGCAATACCACATCACCGTCTGCCGGATCACACCTTTTTACATTCTTCAGAGGAGCCGCGCCGATAAGCGCTCCCACTTCCATTCTTTTTGCCACATAACTGTCATGATAAATCTCATCCACCAAGCCTGTGGCAAGTCCTATCTGGTTACCGTAGGAACTGTAGCCGTTTGCCGCCTCCCGAATAATCTTAATCTGAGGCAGTTTTCCGGGAATTGTGTCTTCTATTTTAGTAAAAGGGTTTCCCGCTCCGGTTACTCTCATAGCCTGATACACATAGCTTCTTCCCGACAGCGGATCTCTTATTGCACCGCCAAGACAGGTTGCGGCACCGCCGAAAGGCTCTATTTCGGTGGGATGATTATGTGTCTCGTTTTTAAACATAACCAGCCATTTTTCCAAAGACTCATTCACTTTAGCCTCTACCACTATTGAACAGGCATTGTTTTCTTTGGTATCTTCCAAATCATCCAACAGTCCTTTACTTTTAAGGTATCTGGCACCTATGGTTGCGATATCCATAAGACTTATGTCTTTTTCTTTACCTTTATACAGTTGCTTCCTTATCTCTAAATATCTTTTATAAGTATTTTCACATGTCTCGTTATATTTGTCTTTTTCTATCGTTATATCGGACAAAACGGTATTGAATGTGGTATGCCGGCAGTGATCCGACCAATAGGTATCCAATACTTTCAGTTCGGTAATGGTGGGATCTCTGTGTACCGATCGGAAATATTGCTGTACAAACAATAAATCCTCATCGCTCATGGCAAATGAATATTGTTGCTTAAGTGTTTTCAACTCGGATGAATGGAAAGTTATAAAACCGGTTACTGTATCCACACTTTGCGGCACCTCGAAGTGTTCGGTAAGATTGTCAGGTTTTTTTATACTTATAATACGGCACTCTACGGGATTGATAAGATACTTCTTTATTGCTTCTATATCTTCATTTTTCACATTTCCGTACAGGCATACCACCTTAGCGGTCTTTACTATTGGTCTTGTATGGGATATGAGCTGTATACACTGTTCGGTAGAATCGGCTCTCTGATCATATTGTCCGGGAAGAAACTCATATGCAAAGACATATGCAGCATCCTTTGCATCAAATTCTTCTTCATATACCGTATCGGTCTGTATTTCGGCAAAAATGCCGTATTTAGCTACGGCATATATGCTGTCATCCATTCCCTGTATATCGTATCTGTTGAGAATACGGATATGCTCCAGTTTCTTTATTCCCAGTAAATTTACACATTGGTCCAAAAGACCTTTCGCTTCCGCATCAAATCCGCTTTTCCGCTCAATATATATTCTTCTTATATTTCCCACAGTCCGTACGCTCCGCATTTATTTGATTATATAATACTACACTATTCCGTACTCTTGTTAAGCATTTCGTTATTTCTTTTAAGAAAATCCGTCATGTCTTCTTTTTCCAATTTACCTGCGGAAAGCATTGCCAGTTGATAAATGTATATGGCTATATCGCTCTTCTTTTGCTCATCTTCCATAGTTGCCAGCTTACTTATAACCGGATGCCGTGTGTTAAGCACAAGGGTGTTGCTCGAAGGGAATTCCATACCGTACATTGTCTGCATGTTCTTCATTCTGCTTTCATATTCATCGGATATTATAACTGCACTTACATCGGAAGATTTTAATGCCTCTACTTCCACACTGACCTTTTTATCCTTCAGAAGCTCCAAGAAGAACTTTTTAATATCGTCAAATCCTTCGGTCGCTCCTTCTTCCGCCAATACATCCTTAATGCCGCTGTCTATACTCATAAAAGAGGTTCCGGGATTATTGGATTCTATAAACGTAAGGAAATGCGAATCCAGTATATTGTCCAGTATAACCGCGTTTTGTTGATGTTCTTTGAATATATTGATGTACTGAGCCTGCTTTTGCATATCGGAGACATAATATATTACATCCTTCTGCTTTTTCTCTTCATTAATCTTCTTATATTGCTCCAAAGTATGATGCTTGTCGTATATATCCTTGTATACGATGATATCCTTTACCTTATCGTAGAACTTCTCTTCCTTTAAGCATCCGTACTTGACAAAAATGTTGATATCATCCCAGTACTTGTAGTATTGCTCCGCATCGCTCTTATACAACTGTTTCAGTTTATCCGATACCTTTTTGGATATATGGCCGGCTATCTTTCCCGAATAACCGTCATTCTGTAAAAAGCTTCTGGAAACGTTTAACGGCAAATCGGGACAATCTATAACGCCTTTTAACAGCAACAGATACTCAGGTATGACCTCCTTTATGTTGTCCGCTACATATACCTGGTTGCAATAAAGTTGTATTTTACCTTCCAATGTATTGTATTCATTGGTAAGTTTAGGGAAATACAGTATGCCGCGGAGATTGACCGGATAGTCCATTTTCAGATGAATCCAGAACAGGGGCTCTTTAAAATCACGGAAGACTTCCCGGTAAAATGCCTTATATTCCTCATCCGTACAGTCTTTGGCGTCTTTCAGCCACAGAGGTGAAGTGTTGTTGACGGGTTTTTCTTCCGAAGCATCCTTACCGTCTTTATCTTTCTTTGCACCCTCTTCGGAAAGATAAATCTCCACAGGCAGGAATTTACAATACTTATCTAAAATTTCCCGCATCTTCCACACATTAACCAGATCCTTATTCTCCTTATCGGAGTTTATATGCATTATAATGTCGGTCCCGTGGGTCTGCCTTGTGCCTTCACTCATCTCGTATCCGCTGGTTCCGTCGGATTTCCAGTAAACCGGCTGCTCCGATTCAATATATGATTTGGTCTGTATTTCCACATATTCCGATACCATAAACACCGAATAGAATCCTAAACCGAAATGCCCTATAATCTGATCGGTTGCATCGGTCTTATCCTTGTATTTCTCGAAGAAATCAATGGCACCGGAAAATGCAATCTGATTTATATACTGCTTTACCTCGTCAAAAGTCATTCCTATACCGTTGTCCGATACGGTAACGGTCTTGTTTTTCTTATTGACTTTGACATCAATTCTGTATTTCTCCGGTTGCTCGCTCTCACCTAACGATGATACTTTCTTATGTTTTGTAACGGCATCAATGGCGTTAGATACCACTTCTCTCAAAAATATGTCTTTATCGGAATAAAGCCATTTCTTAATGATAGGGAGAATGTTCTCCGTATTAATGGATATGTTTCCTTTTTCTTTCATTTTGCACCTCCAAATAACTACTTACTTTTTCTTCATTCTACAACAATCACTTATTGATTCACACGGTTAAGCTCATATCTCATGGCCGTATAGAATACCGCACTGTATGCCGCGGTATCGGCTCTTAATATCCTTTTTCCCATATGAACCGAAAGAATCCCGTATTCATTCAATTTTTCAATCTCCTGTTCCGAAAAACCGCCCTCCGGACCGATAAATATGTTTATATTCTCCACTTTCTCACCGAAAGCTTTTTCCAGTATCGCATCTATGGAATGCTCCTCTTCCGCTTCATGGCAGACAAAGGATATTTCCTTTCTATATCTCTTACTTTCTTTCTTACTATCATTATTATTTAAATTATTACCCGATTGTAAACACATTACCGCATCAAACAGCTTTACCGGCTTATCAATATTCACTAAAATATCCCTTTTACTCTGCATACAGGCAAGCTTGCATACCCTGGACCATCTTTTATGTTTTTTTACGGCATTTTCAGAAGAAATATCCACTATCGTGTTACTTGTAATTACAGGTTTAACAGCATATACTCCCCCTTCTACGCACTTTTGTATCATGCTTTCAAAGCGGTCGCCTTTCAATACGGCGGGATAAAGGGTTATTTTACAACCGGGCTCGTTACTTAAAGGTATTCTCTCCTGCAAGACGGCTTCACAGTAATTTTTGTTAAGATTACCGACAGATGCAATAAATGTATTGTTGCACCCGTCGCATATCTCTATTAATTCTCCCGTTCTTATGCGTAAAGAGTTTTTGAGATGCTGATAATCGTCGCCTTCTATGCGAACCGTCATATTATTATTCAATTTTGATTGAACAAAAAATCTATGCATCTTTTCTCCCCGTAAGCGCAACCCAGCCGTTTAGTTCATTACACTCTATACTGCTAAATCCGTACTTTCTCATGTTATCAGCGGTTTCTTTTTCTCTTTCTTTAATAATTCCCGAACAGATAAGGTAACCGTCCGATTTAACCGCTTTACTCAAAAAAGGAAGCATTGCGGCTATAACGTCGGGCACTATGTTGGCAAACACCATATCGTAAGGACCTTTTGCTAAAAGTAAAGAATATGATTCCATGTCTTCAAGAATATCAGTGCAGTAAACCAGCGATTTATCCTGTACATCGTTTGCAATTGCGTTTGCCATGGTAGTATCGGCACTTGCCTGATCTATGTCGAAAAACACACAACTTTTTGCACCCAAGACCAATGCGCTTATGCCTAAGATTCCCGAACCGCAGCCCGCATCCAAAACAGCGAAACCCTCTTTAACCAAAGCTTCCGACTGCATAAGACACAGTTTTGTGGTCTCATGAGTACCCGACCCGAAACTGTTTCCGGGATCCAATGTTACAACTCTTCTGTTATCGGTATTGTCATATTGCTCCCAGGAAGGTCTTATCACCAGACGCTTGCCTATTTCTATGGGTTTAAAATATTGCTTCCAGTTATTTGCCCAGTCTTGATCGGATATCTTTTCCGTTTCAATATCGGTATATGCATTCTTTATACAGTCAAGTTGCATATTGCCCTGCTCATTATCGGCAAGATAGACGGTTATGCTGCTCCTTATATCCTTCCACTTCATTAAACTATTGTCTATGTAATCCCAGTTAAAGGATTTATCCTTAAGGAAATCGTTAAAATCCGCACTGTCTTCCACTGTACAGCCGTTAATTCCCATATTTATAAGGAACCACTGTAACTCTTCCTGATTGTCCTTATCCGTAAATATCTTAACTTTTATCCATTCCATCAAAAAAGTCTCTTTTTCTTTTTGTCTTTATCGGTTGATTCACCAAAAAGAGCCGCATAAGCTTCCAGTGCCTTTTTCTGCTCCCTGTTCAGCTTTTTAGGTACATCAACATATACTTCAAATATCTGATCTCCTCTTGATTCTTTGTTGAGAAAATGTATTCCTCTGTTTTTCAAAGTAAAGGTTGTACCGGTCTGGGTACCCGCCGGTATGTTGTATTTAATGTCTCCGTCCAATGTGGGAACGGTTATTTCCGCACCTAATACCGCTTGTGCATAGGTTACGGGTATTGTGCAGTACACCGTAGTGTTTTCTCTTGTAAATATCTCATGAGGTGTAACTGTAATATGCACACGCAAATCTCCTTCCGGTCCTCCGTTTTTACCGGCATCACCCTGTCCTCTTAATGAGATAATCTGGTTATTATCAATTCCCTTAGGTATGTTAACCTCAATCTTCTTTGTTACCCGAATAGTACCCGCACCTTTGCAGTGCTCGCATAGTTCCTCGATAACTGTGCCTTTTCCGTTACATTTGTTACATGTGGTGGCGGTTATCATCTGTCCGAACAGTGTATTCTGCTGAACACGCATCTCCCCCGTGCCCTTGCACTGAGGGCAGGTCTTGATGGCTTTTCCGTCTTTGGCTCCGGTTGCTTCACACTGCTCGCAGGACTCGCTTCTTTGTACGGTAATGGTCTTTTTGGTACCGAAAGCCGCCTCTTCAAAAGAAATCTTTATAGATTGGTTAATATCCCTGCCTCTCATAGGGGCATTTCTTCTGGAAAAACCCGATGAGAAACCGCTGCCGAAGCCTCCGCCGAACAAATCGTTAAAAATGTCAAAGGGATTAAAACCTCCCGCAAAACCCGAAGAAAAGGCTCCGTTTAAGCCGTCAAACCCGAACCGGTCATACTGTCTTCTCTTATCGGGATCGCTTAACACACTGTATGCTTCACCTATCTCCTTGAAAAGTGTTTCCGCTTCGGGTGTATCATTAACGTCAGGATGGTATTTTTTTGCCAATATCCTGTATGCCTTTTTTAATTCTTCATCGGTAGCGTTGCGGTCAACGCCCAAAACTTCGTAATAATCTCTTTTTTCCGCCACAAGTAACGTCCTTTGTTTTATTTATTAACTTAAGCGGCGATTTTCATCGCCGCCTTAAGCGACCGAACCATTATATATTATACCGACTTACTTGTCATCATCAACCACTTCATAGTCGGCATCATATACGTTGTCATCTTTTGTATGGTCATCCGTCGTATGGGAATCGGCATCAGGACCTGCCTGCCCCATATCGGGACCCGCCTGCTTGTACATTCCTTCCGAAAGTTTGTAGACCGACTGCTGTAAATCATCGGTAGCGGTTTTTATCTGTTCCACATTGGTGCCTTTCAATGCACTCTTAAGGTTTTCAATCTGCTCTTCAACCTTTGCCTTTTCTGTCGGATCGACTTTATCGGCATTATCTTTCAAAAGTTTCTCTGTCTGATAGATAAGCGAGTCGGCATTATTCCTTGCATCAATCTCTTCTTTCTTCAGTTTGTCTTCCTTCTCATGAGCTTTTGCATCATTTACGGCTTTTTGTATCTCATCTTCGCTTAAGTTTGTGGAAGCGGTGATGGTTACTTTCTGTTCATTTCCCGTTCCCAGATCTTTGGCCGAAACGTTAACAATACCGTTAGCATCAATATCGAAGGTAACTTCAATCTGAGGTATTCCTCTGGGAGCCGGAGCTATACCGGTAAGCTGGAATTTACCCAATGTCTTGTTGTATTGGGCCATTTCCCTTTCTCCCTGAAGCACATGAATGTCCACAGCCGTCTGTCCGTCTGCAGCGGTGGAGAATATCTGTGACTTTTTGGTAGGTATCGTGGTATTTCTTTCAATGAGTCTTGTGCATACGCCGCCCAAGGTCTCAATACCCAATGATAACGGAGTAACATCCAGAAGAAGTAAATCTTTTACATCTCCTGTGAGTACGCCGGCTTGTATGGCTGCACCCATTGCCACGCATTCGTCGGGATTTATTCCCTTAAAGGGTTCTTTTCCTATAAACTTCTTAACCGCATCCTGAACGGCAGGTATTCTGGTGGAACCGCCCACTAAAAGAACCTTGTTGATGTCCGCAGGCTTTAACCCTGCATCATTCATTGCTTTTCTTAAGGGATCCATGGTTTTTTGTACCAGATCCGCTGTCAGTTCATCGAACTTTGCTCTCGACAGCGTTATATCCAAATGCTTGGGTCCTGTAGCGTCCGCTGTTATAAACGGCAGATTGACATTGGTGCTTAACACCGATGACAGCTCTATCTTCGCTTTTTCCGCTGCTTCCTTAAGTCTTTGCAAAGCCATCTTATCATTTCGTAAATCTATACCGTTATCATTCTTGAAAGTTTCGGCAAGATAATCAATAACTTTATTATCAAAATCATCTCCGCCCAGACGCGTATTACCGTTGGTTGCAAGAACCTCGAAAACTCCGTCGGATATATCCAATATGGATACGTCGAAGGTTCCGCCGCCGAGGTCAAACACCAGTATCTTCTGGTCCTGATCCTTATCCATTCCGTATGCCAAAGCGGCAGCGGTAGGCTCATTTATGATACGCAATACATCCAGACCGGCAATTTTCCCCGCATCCTTTGTGGCCTGTCTCTGCGAGTCGGAGAAATATGCCGGAACGGTAATAACCGCCTGAGTTACTTTTTCTCCGAGATATGCTTCCGCATCGGCACGCACTTTCTGCAAAATCATTGCGGAAATTTCCTGCGGTGAATATTTCTTATTGTCTATATTAATCCTCTTATCCGAACCCATTTCTCTTTTAATGGATACTATTGTCCTGTCAGGATTGGTTATTGCCTGTCTTTTTGCAACCTGTCCGACCAGTCTCTCTCCCGTTTTGGAGAATGCCACAACCGACGGTGTTGTCCTTGCTCCTTCGGCATTGGTTATTACTACCGGTTCACCGCCTTCTATTACTGCTACACATGAGTTTGTTGTTCCTAAATCTATTCCTATTACTTTTGCCATTTTAGTCCTCCTTATTTGTCTTTGACTTTTTTTGACCTTATTTTCATTTAAATTATTTCTTTCCTATTGTGCTACCTTTACCACGCTGTGACGAACAACACGGTCTTTGTAAATATACCCTTTTTTGAAAACCTCTACAACGGTCCCCGGCTGAATATCCGGATCTTCCGTTACCATTACCGCATCGTGAATGTTGGGATCAAACGGTTTGTTAAGACAATCAATCTCAAAAACATCCAGTTTTGCCAAGATTTCCAGGAATTGCTTATGTATCAATTCTATTCCCTTTACGACATTGTCATCGGACGAATCGCAGTTTGCCAATGCCAAATCAAGGTTATCCAATACAGGTAAGAATTTCTCCGTTATGTCCGCAACACATATATCATAGATGTCCTGCTTTTCTTTTGCGGTTCTCTTCCTGTAATTATCATATTCCGCTGCAAGACGTTTATAACTGTCGGTCAGTTCACGGTTTTCTTTTTCAATATCGGTCTCACACGAAGTTACTTCTTCATTACCGGTATTGCTCTCATCGGAAACTTCCGCTCCGTCCTGCTGTATATTCACGTCTTTTTCTTCCTTTTTCTTTGCCACTACTGTACCTCCTTCTTGTCATTTTTGTCATATATGATATCTCCCAATATGGTTTCCATGTAATTGAGAGAGTTCATTACTCTCCTGTAATCCATTCTTGTCGGTCCCGCAACCGCAAACGTTATTTTCCCTTCCGCCCCCAAATCATATGTATGCTTGGCTATGGAAAGTTTGTTGAAATTCTCATTTTTTATCTCATTTCCTATACTGACGGAAAAAGCATCGTCGGTAGGACATAACAGCAGTTCGGAAAGTTCCATTTCCCTGCTGAAAGCATCAAAGATACTCTTTACTTCCGACAGTTCCTTGAAATCCGGGAAAGACAAAAGGTTTTCCTTTCCTTTGAGGAAGAACTCGTTATCCTCATACTGATGCAGTATATCCATTACTTCCGATACCACCCGGATAAAGAAAGCTTTATTGTCGCGGTCGAATGTATCTATAAAAGCAAAATCGGTTGTCTGAATGTCTCTCAATGTCATACCGTACAGCTTTTCGTTGAGATACTCGGATAAAATGTTTACCTGCACTTTGTCGCTAAGCTGTTCTTTGATAAGTCTGTGTGCCGCTACCCCGTTTCTGAATATAACCAGTACAAGATAAGTATCTTTGGCCACCGACAGTATATGGAATGTATCTATGCGGCTGACATTTCTTTTGAGCACTCCCAAGGAAGTATACGGATTACCCAAGAACAGTCTTTCCAGTATATAGCCCAGAGTTTCTTCTATTTCCACTTTTTTAAGCAGTTTATATATCTTTTCCTCAATCTCTCTTTGACGGATATGCTCGGTAAGGTAGTCGACATAAAATCTGTAGCCTTTATCGGTAGGTATACGCCCCGAAGAAGTGTGCAAGGAAGTAATGTACCCCTCTTCTTCGAGTTTGTGCATTTCGTTCCTTACGGTAGCGCTGGAAACACCCAGAGGATATTTTTCGGTAATACTTTTTGATCCTACCGGCTCCGCGCTGTTAACATATTCTTCGATTATAACCAACAGTATGTTGGCTGCTCTTTTATCCATTTTTCTCCCTTTTTAGCACTCAACGTCATAGAGTGCTAACTCTACTCAAAGATACCATCCTGTCATATTTTTGTCAACATCTATTTTGTTAAAAAGAAGATATATGTGATTAAATCACATTATCCGGCAGACTTTTATACTTGAACTCTCCGTATTTCTCGAAAAGACTTAAAGAATCTTTGTGTACAACCAAATTGTCGGTTTTAATATCCTTATTATACAGAACCGAAATAAACTCCGTTCTGTTCTCCAATGCTCTTAACACTACGGCATGCCCTTTAATAACATAATTGTAGTGATTATCGGCAACTATCCGTACATTTGCCGCATTCCACGATTGCTTGTCGGGTTGCTTCTTGCCTTCCATAAATACGGGATAAAGCGATTTGGGAGATATAAGTATGGCGGATTGCTGCTCATCGCTTTCCGTAAACATGGCGAATTGTCCCATAACTATACTTGCTAAAGTGTGGGGATCATGCCATGTGGCATCCAATACAAGATCATAATTATTGTAATCCCAGTAATCGGCACCGTAGATTTTGATAAAACGTTCATGTTCGGCTGCAGCTCTTTCCAAAAGTTTTTGTTTTGCTTCGTTTACATCGGTATAATCTTCCACTCCTCCTCTGTCCGCTTTGGCTACACGTTGAGCCGCTACAAGAGGATCTACGGTAAGAAATACTTTATATGACTGCTTAACAAAGAACCATGCCATACGGGAATCGAACAGTATTATCCTGTCTTTAACCGCATCGGAGATACGGACGGTCTCATTGTCTATAATATTATCCAGTTCGGTATTATCCGACATCATCTTATTAAGTTCCAAAGTGGAGATACCTTTTTGTGCAGCTACCTGTCTTTGTATTTTTCCGGTGGAATATACCTCATAACCTGTCTGTTCCGATATGATTCTGCATACAGTGGATTTACCGCTTCCCAGCATCCCCGTTATAGTAATATGCATAAGTTTGCGCTCCCGGTTACATATTATATATGGCTTAGTGCCTTGTATCTACATAAATATACCAAAGTCGGTTCCATACGGGCAAGTGTAAATAATCTTTATTCCCCTGTTTCCTCAAACATTTACACAAACTCCACAAATACCTTATTTGCCACATCCATTCCCGACCTTGTCAGTTTATAACTGTCCGATTGCTTATACAGCAAGCCTGTATTTACAAGCGTTTTTAACTTATCACCGTACTTTTCCTCAAAATTCAGGTCGAATTTGTCTTGGAAATGAGCAATATCCAATCCGCTGTTCATTCTTAGTTTAAGAATAATGTACTCGGTTATAATCTCCTCTTTTGTAAGTGTATCGGTGTGTACAACGGGCTTTTCATACTTATTCAATAAAGATATGTACTGATGTAAATCCTCTGTATTACTGTATCGGGTCTCATTATACAAAGAATGTGCGGATAAACCGAATCCCAAGTATTCGTCACGGTTCCAGTAACCTATGTTATGTCTTGACTCATAACCGGGGACGGCGAAATTGGATATTTCATATTGCTGTAAGTTAGCCTTTTTAAGACTTTCTATACTTAAGTTATACATTGCCCTGTCCAGATCTTCGTCCGGCATTGGCATAACATTCTTTTTAACCATTTCATCCAGTAAAGTACCCGGTTCTATGGAAAGACTGTAACAGGATACATGCGGTATTTCCAGGCTTTTAAGTACATTTAAGGAATCCTCATATTGTTCCAATGTCTGCTTGGGATATCCGAATATCATATCCGCACTTATATTATCAAACCCCGCTTCTTTACATTCGTGTATATTGTTAATGGCGGTCAGACTGTTGTGGATTCTTCCCATATACATCAATATCCTGTCGTTAAAAGACTGTATACCGAAACTTATTCTGTTGATTCCCATCTGTCTGTATTGTACGAAATTATGGTAACCCACAACACCGGGATTGACTTCAATAGTTATTTCGGTATTTTCATCAAATGTAAAACATTTCAACACCTGATAGATATATTGCACATCCACATGAGAGGGTGTTCCTCCTCCGAAATATATGCTGTCTATTCTTCTGCCTCGAAGTTCATTGGAATAAAGGGCTATTTCGGTTATAAGGGATTTGAAATACGGTCGGAACATATGGTCCATACCCGCAAAAGAATTGAAATCGCAGTAATTGCATTTGGACTTACAAAACGGTATGTGAATGTATATCCTCAAATCATTCATGTCAGGTATCCAATTTCAGAACACTCATAAAGGCTTCCTGAGGCACTTCCACCGAACCTAACTGCCTCATTCTCTTCTTGCCTTCTTTCTGTTTCTCCAACAGTTTCTTCTTTCTGGAGATGTCTCCTCCGTAACACTTGGCTATAACATCTTTTCTGTATGCTCTGACAGTCTCTCTGGCAATTATCTTACCCCCTATTGCAGCCTGAACGGGTATTTCAAACTGATGTCTGGGTATCTGCTCTTTAAGTTTTTCCACCATCCTTCTGCCGCGTGCATACGCCTTACTTTCATGCACTATAAAAGAAAGAGCATCTACAAGTTCCTGATTTAACAATATGTCCAATTTGACCAGTTTACTCTTCTCATATTTCATAACTTCGTAATCTAATGATGCATAACCTTTGGAACGGGATTTTAACGCATCGAAGAAATCGTAAATTATCTCGTTAAGAGGCAACTCATAATCAAGTTTTGTTCTCGTGGCATCAATATATTCCATATGAATAAATGTACCTCTTCTGTCCTGACACAGCTCCATAATATTACCTACATATTCGGCAGGAACGATTATAACGGCTTTTGCAATGGGTTCTTCCATATAGGCAATTTCACTTACAGGCGGAAGATTGGTGGGATTATCCACTCGCAGCACTTGCCCGTCGGTTTTTGTCACTCTGTATATGACACTGGGTGCGGTGGTGATTATATCCAGATCGAATTCTCTTTCAATTCTTTCCTGAATAATCTCCATGTGAAGAAGCCCTAAGAATCCGCACCGAAATCCGAATCCCAATGCTGCCGATGTCTCCGGCTCATACATCAATGCCGCATCATTGAGTTTTAATTTCATCAGAGCATCTTTCAACATATTGTATTTGGCGCCGTCTGCGGGATAAATACCGCAAAACACCATGGAAACCGCTTCTTTGTAACCCGGTAAAGGCACTGCCGCTTTATTCTCCGCAGTTGTCACGGTATCGCCCACTCTGGTATCTTCCACATTCTTTATGCTTGCAGTAATATATCCCACTTCGCCTGAAGTAAGCTGCTCCGCGGGTATAAAGCCTCCGGGTTTAAGATAACCCAATTCCACCACCTGATACTCCTTTTTTGTATTCATCAGACGAATGGTATCGGTAGCCTTTATTACCCCTTCCATTACTCTGCAGTAGATTATAACACCTTTATATGCATCAAATTTCGAGTCGAATATGAGGGCTCTTGCAGGCATATCGGATTTATCTAATGGTGCGGGAAGATATGTCACTATCTTTTCTAACACTTCTTCTATGTTTATACGGTTTTTTGCGGAAATAAGGGGGGCGTGATGCGCTTCAATCCCTATTAAGTTCTCTATCTCTTCTATAGCCAATTCCGGTCTTGCGGCCGGAAGATCTATTTTATTTATTACCGGCAGTATTTCCAGATTGTTATCAATAGCCATATAGACATTAGCCAGTGTCTGCGCTTCCACTCCCTGAGCGGCATCCACAACCAGTATTGCACCGTCACATGCGGCAAGCGATCTGCTGACTTCGTAAGAAAAATCCACATGTCCCGGCGTATCTATAAGGTTAAGAATATATTCTTTACCGTCGTTATGCTTGTATACCATACGCACGGCCTGGGATTTAATGGTTATACCGCGTTCCTTCTCTATATCCATATTATCCAGAACCTGGTCGGACATTTCCCTGCTTGTCAGTAATCCGGTTTTTTCTATAAGCCTGTCTGCAAGAGTGCTTTTGCCGTGGTCTATGTGCGCTATTATACAAAAATTTCTTATCCTGTCTTTTTTCAAATTACTCTCCAACTGCAATTTCGCAAAAATTATATCTTAATAGTCAATGCTTTTCAATCGGGCAATTGTTTAATAAATCTTGTAATATTTCCTTTTTATTAAGAGAAATATCATAAATAACTTTATTAAAAAGAAACCATTTTATATCTTTAATACTCTCTTTGGGATATCCCATCGCCATTATATCATGACCGGATATTGCCAATTCATTAATACCGGTTATATACCCTTCCTTAACTATTTTGTCCAAAACATCCCTCGATTGTCCTGAAAATTCCAATAAAACCGAAACATTGTCCAACCCTATCTCGCTCAGCAATTTTCTTACAGACATTTCATCGGTATCGGAATTCAGGAATATGAGTATATCATACAAAGTACCGACCGTTTTATTATCCGCCCTCAGATTCTTAAGTTCCTCAACCGCCATATCCGCACTCGGATATTTGCAAAACACATCCGCCAGTCTGCATTTATATGAGCCTTTTTTAAGATTATCCTGATTGATATGATGAGGATAAAGGAAAATATAGTCTGCAATGCCGGTATCAAACAGTATTTTTAAGCTCTCTCCTCCTGCTATCATCTTGGAAAGTTCACTGAAAATCCTTTCTTTTGAAATAGACCGTAAAAGGTGTGCACATCTTTTCATACTTTCCGAAGTCTTGTCTTCAATAGAAAAATCCAATGTTGATGCAAACCTTGCCGCTCTTAATATCCTTAAAGCATCTTCGCTGAAGCGTCTTTTCGGTGAACCTACCGTTTTTATAATCTTCCTTTGAATATCCTCTATACCGTTAAAGTAGTCGTAAACATACTTACCGTCATATGCCAATGCATTTACAGTAAAATCCCTTCTTCGCACATCATCATACAGGCTTTTTGCGTAAACTACCTTATCGGGCTTTCTGTTGTCGGAATAACCGTATTCTTTTCTGAATGTGGTAATTTCATAGCTACCCGTTGCGGTTTTTACCGTAACAGTACCGAATTCTATACCGGTTTTTCTGACATCGGTAAACATATTAATAATATCTTCCGGTGTTGCATTTGTGGCTATGTCAAAATCGGAAGCCTGAACTCCCATTACGGCATCCCGGACGCAACCGCCTATAAAATATGCTTTATAGCCGCATTCATGTATCAAATCAATAACTGATAAGTGCTTTTCAAAAAATCTATTAAAATTGTCTTTCGTTTTAAACTTTTTCAAACGGATATACCGTCGGTGCCTTTTCCCCAAGGTAACCTATTGCAAGAGTGTCATAAGCTATAACCAGCTCCTCATCGGTGGGAATGACCATTGCATATACATCGTTACCTGCGAAACGGCCTTTTCCGACAATTACTTCCTCTCCTCTTAACCTGTTTGCTTCATTATCTATTTCAAATGCAAACGCCTTTAACATTTCCAATACTCTCTGCCTTATAAACCACTCATTCTCTCCCACGCCTGCGGTAAAGACAATGGCTTTGAGATTATCGGTGGTGCAGGCATATTCGCCTATGAATTTGGCAATCCTGTAGCAATAGATATCCACTATCTTCATGCATTGCTCATCGCCTTCCAAAGCCTTAGCACGGATGTCCTGCATAAGATTGGTTCCCGCAATTCCCATCAATCCGCTTTCCTTATTAAGCATTTTTACGGTCTTTTCAAATGCTTCGTATTTATCCATACCTTCCGATGCATATTTAGCGGCGACATGACCGATTATGGCGGGATCTATATCACCGCATCTTGTGCCCATTATGACACCTGCAAGCGGTGTGAAACCCATGGAAGTATCTCTGCACTTACCGTTTTCCACCTTTGTTATACTGGATCCGTTGCCGAGATGTGCCGTAATACAGGTAAACTCATTATAAGGTGTTTTCAACAGAACAGCCGCTCTTTTTGAGACATACAGATGGCTGGTGCCGTGGAAACCGTATCTTCTTACTAAAAACTCTTTATACCACTTCTCAGGAACGGCATACCTGAAAGCTTCTTCTCCCATGGTTCCGTGAAATGCCGTGTCAAATACGGCAACATTGGGAACGCCCGGAAGCAGTTTCTCTATTTCTTCCACTCCGATATAATTCTGGGGATTGTGAAGCGGAGCGACGGAAAATAATTCTATTATCTGTTTTTTTACTTCTTCGGTTATGAGGGTACTTTTTGTATATACCGGTCCTCCGTGTACTATTCTGTGACCTACTGCACATATGCTCTCTTTGGTTATTCCGTTTTTCCTGAAGACTTTAATCATCTCATGGATGGCATCTTCATGTGTTTCCAACGGTACCGGATACTTATTCTTTTCATCGTTTATCTTAAAAGTCATGGTGCTTCTTTGGGGATTGCCTATTTCTTCGGCATTACCGTTCAGTATAGGTGTAACGGTCAAATCATTATTGATTCTGAATACATTGTATTTGAGTGAAGAACTTCCGCAGTTTAAAGAGAGTATTGTTTTTTTCATAGTAAATTTCCTTTCATCCTAATGATTATACCATTGCACTTTTTGTGTTACAAGGGAAAAGGCTGTCGTCAACTCCATAAAGCATGCTATAATCTACATGAAACATTTCTGTTATACAAATCGTCTAATGAACACAAATACGAAACTTACGGATACAACTATGTAAAGGGTGCACTTAAAATGAATAGAAAAATATCGTATAAACTTATCACCGTTTTAATAACAATTCTATGCCTGCTCACTATATGCGGATGTTCTAATCAAACTGAAGAAGATAATGATATATTTGATTACATTATTGAAGATTCTTCGGTAATGATTACAAAATACAAGAATATGGAAGGCACGGAAAAAGTAGTAATTCCTGATACTATTAACGGATATCCGGTTAAAGGCATTGATAATGAAGTTTTCATGAACATGACGGATATTATTAATATCACCATACCCGATACCGTATCGCACATAGGCTATAACGCATTTAAAGGAACTAAGTGGTATGAAAATCTTAATGATAAATTTGTAATTGCCGGAGACAAAGTGCTGATTAAGTATAACGGGACGGAAATAAATGTTGAGATACCCAAAACCGTCAAATACCTGTCTGCTTGTGCATTCACGGATAGAAATGATATTTGGGCTATTAAACTGCATGAAGGCATAACAATAATACCCGATTACTGTTTCAAGGACTGTTTAGCATTGAAAAGTGTTTATCCCATTGAACAAGTTAATTACATCGGGGAAAGCGCCTATGAGGGAACAAGCATAGGTGATGACTTCATAATTCCCACGGGTGTAGACACAATACATAAAAAAACATTCTACAACTGCAAGGGCCTGTTAAGAATACTACTTCATGACAATATTCATACCATTTGTGAGCAGGCATTCGCCGGTAGTTCTTTGTATGAAATTCGCATAAACGGATATGATAATGAGCAGAGAGATTATCAATACGGTACAGCAAATTCCATAGTCTTACCTAAAAACATTAAATACGTTGCAGATGATGTGTTTATGGGCTGCGAAAGTCTTAAAAGTCTGTCTACCATATATGTTAGAGAAGGAATAGAAAGTATAAACAAAAAAGATTTTACTATTTTGGAAAAACCCGGTTATGTATACATTCCTCTATCCGTTAAATATATTGAGGAAAGAATGTTTGATGCATATTCCGACATTACCTTATTGGTTTACGAAAACTCCTATGCTCATGAATATGCAAAGAACAACCAATACAGATATATATTACGCCCGCTGTTTGCAGACGCTCTGTTTGAAAGAATTTTGAAATCGGGATTTCGCGAGAAAGGATGGGAATTTACACATGAGAATATGCTTAAAGTGGAAAGTATATTGATATATCCCAGTTTTTTTAACCATAATGATATCGAAGAAACTCCTTACATTCTGACAATAAACGAAGACGGTCCCTGTGGAGGTGTTGAGAACGACAGAATAACAAGAATCACTTCGTTGGAAGACTTGAAATACTTTGAGAATTTAACTTCGCTGGAAATTGTTTCCTTAACAAAAATAAGTGATATAAGTCCGATAGTAAATTGCCCTAATCTAAAGCATTTTACTGTAAGATATGCAAATATAAGGGATATAAGCCCTCTTCTACAATTAAAAACACTAAACTGGTTAGGTTTAGATAATAACCCTATAGAAGATTTTAGTCCGATAGGGCAGTTAACGGATTTGACTTTGCTTACATTGAATAATACCGGAGTAAAAGATTTGAAATTCTTAGAGAATTTAACAAATCTTGAAGTTTTAGATTTATGTAATAATCAATTTGATGATGTAACACCTTTATTGAGTTTAAAAAGAATACGCCATCTGTATCTCGATGAACAAAAACTCAAAGATTACAACAATCTAAAGAAAACTAATTATGCAGATTAGTATCTCACTTGACACTTTTGCAGTGTTTTACTTGACACTTTTGCAATAATTATTCATCACGTCATATCTATCAAATCTTATATATATCCGCAACTCAAACATTTGTTTACATCCGCTCCCTATCCATGCTATAATCTACCTGTAAAGCAGCGGAGGTATAAATAAATGAAAGATTATCTGTCAATCAGAGAGGAACAGACCTACGAATATATCCGGGATTACATTCGTGAGAAAGGTTATGCCCCTTCGGTAAGGGATATATGCAGAGACTTGAATATCCCGTCTACATCTACCGCACATTCGTATATAAATAAATTGAGACGTTTGGGTTACATTGAGAAAAATGACTCGATTTCCCGTTCTCTGACACTTTCCAAACAGGATGCCGTACCGGTAGTGGAAGTTCCGGTAATAGGAGATGTCGCAGCCGGAACACCCATTCTTGCAGTGGAAAATATAGTAGAGTACTTCCCCGTTCCCGAAGCATATCTTAAAAGCGGCATAACATTCATGCTGAAAGTCAAAGGCGACAGCATGGTTAATGCCGGTATTCATGATAATGACCTGGTTTTGGTAAAAAAACAGGAAGTTGCATATGACAAGGATATTATAGTTGCACTTATAGATAATGAAACTACGGTAAAGACATTCTACAGAGAACGCGACAGAGTACGTCTGCAACCGGAAAATGACAACTATGAACCTATTTATGTATACAATGATTTACAGATTTTAGGTAAGGTATTCGGGGTTTTCAGGATTTTTTAACGTATCTTTCTGATAATCTCTCATTCTTTATATCTTCTTTATCTACATTAGGCTCCACTTTGCCTTCCAATATACCCGTTATTTTCGCAACCGGAGAAACTTTTTCGTTTTTTTCTTCTTTTAACATTGTTCTCATTACATCCTCTCTTATAAATTCCGCTATATCATCGGCATCTATATAATCTCTAATATTGATTATCCTTGCTTCTTCATATCTTTTAAACCACGTTATCTGTCTTTTTGCGTAATTTCTGGTGTTTTTCTTAAGTATATTAACCATCTCATCATAAGTGCAAAAACCTCTTAAATATTCCGCTGTTTCTTTGTACCCTATCGCCGTTAATGCGTTGCAATCTGTAGAATAGCCGTCATTCAGAATACCTTTTACTTCCTCAACCAACCCTGCATCAAGCATTTCATCCACCCGTTTCTCAATCCTCCTGTACAGTTGCTCTCTTTGCATATGTAATAGGTATATATGGAAATCAAAGTCAGTATTTTTACCTATAGCAGCTTTTTTATACTCTTCCAAAGTTCCTTCAAAACCGCTGAGTATATCTAAATACCTTATTACTCTTTTTGTATTATTCGGATGTGTCGATAATGCGGCATCGGGATCTCTTTGTAATAGTAAGTTATATAGACTATCTTTGCCGTTATTCTTGAGATATTGCTCATAATACTCTCTGTTGCTTTGCCGCTCTTGCTTAAAATCAATGTTATATATCAAAGAATCCAGATAAAGTCCCGTTCCCCCGGTTATTATAGGGGTCTTCTTTCTATATATAATGTCGTTAATGCTGTCTGTTGCCTGCTCTTTATATTGTGCAACCGAATAATCCTGATCTATATTACATATATCTATCATGTGATGCTTTACTTCATCTAATTCATTTTTTGTCGGTTTAGCGGTGCCGATATCCATTCTCTTATAAACCTGCATAGAATCGGCCGATATTATTTCGCCGTCTATTTTCTTCGCAAGAGATAATGCTGCTTTTGATTTACCCGATGCCGTAGGCCCGGTTATGATAATGACTTTTTTCATTACACAATCCTTTTGAACAGTTTATCAAAATCATATCGTGTCATTTTAACTATTGTAGGTCTTCCGTGCGGACATGTGAAAGGATTGTCCAGTTTCATTAAATTTTCATATAAATACCGCATCTGCTTTTCATCCAGTTTTCTGTTTGCCTTTACCGCAGCTTTGCAGGCTAAAGAATATATTGCGGTATTTACCTTATCCTTTTTTTCACTCTGCATGTCATCCAGCATGGTTGCGAAAGCATCTTTTATATCACACTCGTTTATTGTTGAGGGAATTTCCCTTATTAATATTGAGTTTTTACCGAATTGAGAGTAATCAAATCCCATTCTTTTAATCAATTCCGAATTCTGCTCCAGAAAACTCATCTCAACACTTGTCATTACAACCTCTGTCGGAACCATTAACTGTTGTGATATAACGGATTGTTTATCATAATCCGCCTTAAGCGACTCGAAAAACATCTTTTCATGTGCCGCATGCTGGTCAATTATGTAAATATAGTCGGTTTTTTCCACTATTATAAAGGTATTGAACACCTGCCCTATTATTTTATACGGTTCATCATAATATATTTTATCTGCAACGGAATCAGTAAATTCCTGCTTAATATCACTTGTATTTACAACAGGCTGTTCTTTATAGACGGTTATCTGTTCATTGATTATATGTGTTTTTGGTGTCACCGGCGGTGTTTCTTCTCTTAATTTTGCCAGCTGTTCCGTAAAATCTTTTATCAGGTTGCCGTCTTCTTTCTTTATCTCCGGTTTTGTATATGAAGGTTTTACCGTTGCAGGTGTAAATGCCTGTTGTTCTTTATCCAAAGCCTCTTTTATTATGAAGTTAAGTTTTCCGAATATATCGGATATATTGGATATTTTGACTTCGGTTTTGGCAGGATGTACATTGATATCCAGATTGTGAGCGGGAACATTGAGTTTTAACACATAGAACGGGAATCTGCCTTTCATCACATGAGTCTGATATGCTCTTTCAATTGCGGCGTTCAGTTCCGGATATTTTACATATCTGTTGTTGATAATTAAACTCTGATGTTGTCTGTTACCTCTGGACGCGAACGGTTTACCTATATACCCTGCTACACTGAATGTATCGGACTTGGCATCAACCTTTATGAGATCTTTTGCTATATCTCTTCCGTATACGGAATATATGGTGTTTAAAAGATCTTTATCACCGGTTGTTCTGAGCACTTCCCTGTTATCGGATATCATGGTAAAAGCGACATGTTCGTTTGCCAATGCCAGTCTTAGCACAATATCGGTGCAATAACGTGCTTCCTGGGTGTTCCCTTTTAGGAACTTGTATCTTGCCGGTGTATTGTAGAACAGATTTCTCACTTCCACGGTTGTACCGGCAGCTCTGGCGGCTTTTACAATGCTTTTTTGCTGTAATGCTTCATATACCGCCTTTGTTGTATATTCGTTATCCTGGGTTTTAGTAGTCAGTGTAACTTGAGATACCGATGCTATACTGGGTAGCGCCTCTCCCCTGAAACCCATTGTGGAGATGGTCGTCAAATCGGAAATTTGACGGATTTTGCTGGTCCCGTGCCTTTCAAATACCATCGGAATGTCTTCCGGCTCAATTCCTTTACCGTTATCCGATACTTTAATGTATCCTATACCGCCCCTTTTAATCTCAATCTCTATTTTATCGGCACCTGCATCTATGGAGTTTTCAATGAGTTCTTTAAGAACCGAAGCGGGTCTTTCCACCACTTCTCCGGCTGCAATCTGATTGGATGTAAACTCATCAAGTATAATTATTTTTCCGCTCATTTTATACCTTACTCTTTAATTCATACAATTTGTTCAATGCTTCCAACGGTGTCATCTTCTGAATATCGCAGTTTTCCAGTATGTCTTTTATTTCTTTATAATTGTCATCCCGCTTATTAAACTCCAATATTCCAACCTGACCTTCCATATATGTCTCTTTATTTCTTATCCTTGTTCGTTTATTCTCGCTCTTTTCCAGTTCGGTAAGGAATTCCCCCGCTTGCACCACAAGTTGCTCGGGAATACCCGCCAAACGGGCCACTTCTATACCGTAACTTTCCTTGGCCGCTCCTCTTTTAACCTTACGTAAGAACACTATATCTTTATCCTTTTTAATTGCAGATATGAAATAGTTTCTTACACCCGATAACTTATCTTCCAGTACTGTCAGTTCATGATAATGAGTGGAAAACAGTGTTCTTAACGCCCTTGTTTCATTTAAGTATTCAATTACCGCCCAGGCAATGGATAATCCGTCAAATGTGCTGGTTCCCCTGCCTATTTCATCCAATATCAGCAATGATTTATCGGTTGCATTTTCCAAGATATATGCCAGCTCGCTCATCTCCATCATAAATGTACTCTTGCCGCCCGCAAGATCGTCGGTTGCACCTATCCTGGTGAATATCTTATCGGTTATACCTATTGTCGCCGACTGTGCCGGCACAAAGGAACCTATGTGTGCCATTATTGTTATGAGGGCTGCCTGACGCATATATGTGGATTTACCCGACATATTGGGTCCGGTTATAATTAAAGTCTTGTCCGTGGTATCATTTATGTATAAATCATTCGGAACGAACTCGGGACAGGTAGGCATTCTTTCCACAACCGGATGTCTGCCCTCTTTAATATCTATAACGCAATCTTTTGTCATTTCAGGTCTGTTATATGTAAATCTGTCGGCTGCTTCACTCAAAGAACACAACACATCGAGTACAGACAGGCTGTAAGCCGTTTTTAAGAGCTTTTCGGCATCGGAAGCAATGATATCCCTTATTTTACAGAATATCTCATATTCCAGTCTTATGAGCTTCTCTTCCGCTCCCAATATGGATTCCTCCATATCTTTCAGTTCCTGTGTGATAAATCTCTCACTGTTTACCAAAGTCTGTTTCCTCACATAGTCAGTTGGTACCTGATCCAAAAAACTGTTGGTAACTTCGATATAGTAGCCGAAAACCTTGTTATATGAAACTCTTAACTTTTTAATACCGGTTCTCTCTTTTTCCTTTTCTTCAAACTCTATTATCCAGTTTTTACCGCCGTGAGAGGCTTTTCTCAATTCGTCCACCCCTTTATCAAAACCGGATTTTATAAGGTTGCCCTCACGCAATACTACGGGACACTCTTCGTTGATGCTTTGTTCTATAAGGTCGGCTAGATGGGAAAAGGTATTCAGATTGCTGTCCGTATGTCTCAATAAGTCGCTTTCCAGCTTTACCGACAGTTGTTTTATATAAGGCAGTTTAAACAGTGAGTTTTTAAGGGATATGAGGTCTTTGCCGTTGGCATTTGCCATTACCGTCTTGGAAACCAGTCTTTCAATATCGTAAACACTCTTTAAAAGCTCCATTAATTCCTGACGCATTATGTATTTATCTTTCAGTTCCGCAACCGAATCCAGACGCAAATTAATATCATCTATATCATTCAAGGGCTGCTCAATCCATTTTTTAATAAGCCTGGCACCCATCGCCGTGGATGTTTTATCTAAAACCCATAAAAGCGTGCCGTATCTTCTGTTATCTTTGAGGTTTTCGGTTAATTCCAGATTGTTTCTTGCGTTTAAGTCCAAAGACATATACTGTTCGGCTTCATAGACATTGACAAAAGATATATGGGAAATATCACACTTTCCCGTCTCCTTAAGATATTGATAAAGAGCCGCACAGGCATTTCTCCAGATATCAAAGTCATTGGTCTTGCTCTTACTCTTTATGGCTATATCGGGAAAAGAGCGGTCGAACAATGACTGTTCCACATCGGAAACATATACACTTATATACTGCTTTATAAACTCGGTATCGAAATTGGATATTATCTCTTTAGGTTTGTATTTAACAATCTCGTTTATGAGTTTTTCCAACGTATTTCCGTAAATAATCTGGCAGCTGTTCAACTCCCCCGTGGAAACATCGCATACCGCCAATGAGTACACCTCACCCCTTTTAAAAAGCGACATTATGTAATTGTTCTCTTTTTCGTCCAGTAGCGTGTTCTCGTGCACCGTTCCGGGAGTTATTATTCTTGTGACATCCCTCTTAACTATACCTTTTGCCGTTGCGGGATCTTCCAGCTGTTCGCATATAGCCACTTTATATCCTTTTTTGATAAGTTTGGCTATATAAGGGTCTACACTGTGATAAGGTACACCGCACATGGGTGCTCTCTCATCCAGACCGCAGTTTCTTCCTGTCAGCGTTATCTCCAACTCTTTGGATGCCGTAACGGCATCATCGAAAAACATCTCATAAAAATCGCCCAGACGAAACATAAGTATACAGTCTTTGTACTGCTCCTTTGTCTTCATATACTGTTTCATCATAGGTGTGAGATTTTCCATTTAGTTAATATGTCCTCCATAAGAACATTCATCACAATCACAATCACAGTCATCATCGCAATCCGTATCCAATCCGAGATTACTCATTATTCTGTCGGTTATCTGCTGTAAAAGCTCATCAAGGGCTTCTTTTGCTCTTATGTAATTGCCTGTGGTAGTGTAGTTCATAAGCTCGGTATGTCTCATTTCCAATACATTCTCCATAGCCAATATCTCATCATAACTGCCTTCATTGTATGTCTTTATATATTCCTGCTGCAAATCATAGAAGGCATTTATCATATCTATACCGTGACCGTCATTCTCCAACTCCACTTCCGCTTCCAGATAGTCGTCATACTGTTTTGTATCCTCAATCAATGCACTTAATTCATCTACTTTATCAAATATCATACTTTTTCTCCTTCCAGGTACCATGTATGGCCTTTTTTAATTTTAACATCAACAAGATGACCTGTAAAATCGTTATCACATTTAAAATTAACTATTTTATTACTGCTTGTCCTGCCCGTCATTACCGATCGGTCGGTTCTGCTTTTCCCTCCCGTAAGAACCTGTAAAACCTTATTCTCATCCCTGATATTGCTTGCCAGTGTCATATCGTTAACAAGCGCTACAAGCCTTGCAAACCTGGTGTCTTTAATATCTTCGGGTATCTGATCCGGTCGTTTTGCCGCAGCGGTACCGGTGCGTTTTGAATAAATGAAGGTAAATGCAAAATCAAAACCCGCCTTTTCATATACTTCCAGAGTTTCATTGAAATCTTCTTCCGTCTCTCCCGGAAAACCCACTATAATATCGGTACTTATCGCAATGTCTTTTATTGATGCTCTTATCTTGTCAATAAGCATAAGATACTGCTCTTTAGTATACTTTCTGTTCATCTGTTGCAGAACTTTGTTGCTTCCCGATTGCAGGGGTAGATGAATATGCGAACACATTTTGGGTATTTCAACCATGGCTTTTATCAAATCATCGCTAAGGTCTTTCGGGTGGCAGGACAGAAACCTTATTCTTTCTATTCCCTCAATATCGGATATATAGTGCAAAAGACCGGGAAAATCCATACCGCAGTAATATGAATTGACGTTCTGACCCAACAGCGTTATTTCTTTTATACCTTCGGAAGCAAGCTGAATTATTTCCTTTTTAATCATCTCGGGATGCCTGGAGTGCTCTCTTCCCCGTACATAAGGTACTATGCAGTAAGAGCAGAAATTATTGCATCCGTGCGTTACCGGAACATACGCCGTAATTGTACTGCTTCTTTTTACCGGTACATTTTCGGCAATACCTCTGCTTTCTTCCCATATTTCATATATTTTTTTCTTTTCACTAATACTGTCAAAAAGAAGTTCGGGGAATTCCTGTCTGTTATGTGTCCCGAATAGGATATCCACATATTTATAGCTGTTCTTAATCTTGTCCACCACATGACTTTGTTGCATCATGCACCCGCATAGTACAATCAACAATTCTTTATTCCGTTGCTTCAGAATCTTCAACTCTCCTAAATGGCCGTAAAGCTTAAACTCGGCATTCTCTCTGACACAGCAGGTATTGATAACTATGATATCCGCAGAGGAAATGTCCTCCGCTTGGCTGTAGCCCATGTCTGTCAGCATCCCGGCAAGCTGTTCGCTGTCCGCTTCATTCATCTGACATCCCAAGGTTTCTATAAAGTATTTTGCATTTTTTCCGTAATTAATTGATGCAATCTTACGGCAATATTGATCGGCATTATACAAAAGCATATTATCGGATGGATACTTATTGCAAAAATCATTCATACATCCGATTATATCAATTTTGCATAACAAATTAAATACCTTATATCAACACTTAAAGAAGAACATCACTTTACAGCAAGATTCAAGATTTTTAATTTAATCATTTTTGAAATGAAAAAACGATAATATACCTATCGGCAGGAAATATGCACACCAGAACTCCAATGCAATAATTCCGCCTATGCTGCTTGAATCATCCGCCATAAATGAACCGAATACTCCTGTCATAGGCATAATCAAGCACGGCAAGAAAAATACTCCGTGAATCATCATAAGATACTTAAGCCATTTATCTGTCTTATTCTTCGGTTTAATACTAAGTCCGATAAAGAATGTCGACAATGCCATCATTCCGTAACCAAGCAAATCATAACTGAAAAACAATCCGCCTTTGGAATAATCAAGAATCATAATAGCCTGTTCATTCAAAGAATCCGTTCTGACAGCTGTTGTCTGTGCAAAGTACACAAGAATAATAAAAACGGCATATATGCATCCGAATATCAGTCCGACATTTGCAGCTGCTTTCCTGTCATCACTGCTCTCATTATGGTATCCCGCAATCATCATAAGATATCCCAATGCAAGAAATATGCAAACTAAATAACTGGCAAATTCGGAAGTAAACATAAAGATTGCAAAAAGAATTACAGTTAAAGTTACTATTATTGAACCGGCCTTGGCAATTGCTTTATTCATGACACCTTTTCCTCAACAAATTCTACTTTTCACACCATTAAAATAGCACATTTTTCTTTGCTGTCCAACAGTTTTCTTAAAAAAGCAGGAAAGAAAAAGGTTTGTAAAATATATTGTTTATTGTATATGTCGGAATAATTTGTATATCGTCAAATGTGCGTATTCTGCTTAACTACTGATCCAGTTCCTCTCTGTTGGAGGCGATAATGTTCAGGGTTTTTTCAATACTTTCCTGAACCGAGGCAAGCAAATTATCGGCATATTTCAGTGCGGCTCTCTTGATTTCGTTTGCTTCTCTGTTGGCATCCTCCAGGACAACGCTTTGGTCATCGGCATCCGATTCCCTGTTCTTGGCTTCGGAAATCATACGAAGCAACTCTTTGTTCTTTGCCTCTTCTTCCTGATCCCGCTGTTTTATAGCATTTTTAAGATAGTAAATAAGGTCCAGCATCTCATCTTTGCTTATGGATATTCTGTCGGAAAAAACCGTCTGTTTTGCGCTTGTTACAAGGTCTTCCATCTGTTCGATTATCTCATATTCGTTCATAGTATTATCCATTATGTTACCCCTCACATTATTTAAAGAATTTTTTCCTTACATCATCTATTATAGCATCGGGTATAAGTCCTTCAATGGGACCTCCGTGTAAAGCCAGCTCCTTGACCGCAGACGAACTTAAGAAAGAATAATTGATATTGGTCATCAGAAATACCGTCTCGATTTCCTCGTCCATGCGTTTATTCAGGAAAGCCATCTGCATTTCATACTCGAAATCCGATACGGCACGTAAACCCTTTACTATGCATATAGCTTTTTTCTCTCTTGCATAATCAATTAAAAGACCGTGAAAACTTTCCACTTCCACATTTTTCAATCCGTTTAAAGAACGCCTTATGAAGTCCACTCTTTCTTCGGCCGTAAATACACTTTTCTTGAATTTGTTTTCGCCTACTGCGACAATCAGTTTGTCACACATTACACCGGCTCTTGATATTATATCTATGTGTCCTTTGGTAACGGGATCAAAGCTCCCCGGACATATCCAAATCTTCATGGCTCCCCTTAATATAAAATGCGAATACGCAGATTCCATACTTTCTTTTGTCTTTGAGTACAAGTTCGGCGGTATTTTCCGGAACATTTGCCTTGTCCGACAACTCTGCAATTACAACACCGTTTTCACCCATTATATCATACAAATCACTGTTTTCAATAATTCTTTCATGCAGTCCCGAGTGGTACGGAGGGTCCAGAAAAATGTGCGTAAACTTGATATTTTCCTCTTTTAATATTCTTAATCCGGTCGCCCAATCGCCTCTTACGGTACGGGAAACATCGGAAAAATCGCATTTTTCAATATTCTTTCTTGTCAGTGAAACATCTTTGTCTATAAACACCGCATACTTTGCTCCTCTGGACAGACATTCCAGACCTATGCTTCCCGTTCCGGAAAACATATCCAGGACATATGCACCTTCCAAAGGATATCTTGAAGATATAATATTAAACAGATTTTCTTTTGTCCTGTCATATGTCGGGCGAACATTCTCCCCTTTCGGAGCTTCCAATATTATACTTTTCCTGCTTCCCGCTATTATTCTGGGCATATCAGGTAATATCCTCTGTCAGCATGTCTTTTTCCGTTCTGGTACTGAGAGCGTTTTTAACGAATGCAACAAAGTCGGTACCGGTCATGGGCCGGGCATATATAAATCCCTGAATAACATCACATTTCAGTTCTCTCAGTAAGGCAACTTCCTGGTGAGTTTCCACCCCTTCCGCTATTACCTTCATCCCTAAAGTCTTAGCCAGTGCAATAACACCCGAGAGAAGATTGACATTTTTCTTGGGATTGTTGGGGTTGGTTTTCAGGAATACCGCGTCCAGCTTTATTATATCGAAATCCAAAGTCTGTAAAGCCTTAAACGAAGAATATCCCGCACCGAAGTCGTCAATGGATATTGCAAAACCGTACTTCTTCAGCTCTTTTATTCTGTCACTCAGCAAATCGTTATCTTCCAGTGCTTTACTTTCAGTAAACTCCAGCTCCAAAAAACCGTCTTTTATACCGTACTGATTTTTTGTGTTTACATAATATTCGATAAATCCTTCTTTTTCCGCACTTGCCCTGGATACGTTAACCGATATGGGTATAATCCTGCTGCCCTCTTTAACCATTCTGTTCTGGAATTTACACACTTCGGTAAAAACAAATCTGTCTAACTGTGAAATGTATCCGCTTCTTTCAAAAAGGTTAATAAACTGAGAAGGCGGAACTATTCCTTCATTAGGTCTTACCCAGCGCACCAGTGCCTCCGCCCCGTAAATTCTGTTATTATTAAGATCGAATTTGGGCTGATAATGAATAATGAACTCGTCATTACTCAAAGCTTTTTCCATAAATCCTTCCAGCGCAACGGTTCTTAAAAGGTCGTCATGACTCTTCTGGTGATAGAAATCCAGACTTATATTGGAATCTTCCTTTATGGAATTCTGAGCGAAAGCCGCTCTGTCTATCATTTCCGAAACCTGATAATTGCCGCTTCTGTCAATACAATAAGCACCGGCATTGAGTCTCATCATGTATCCGCTTACCGGATCGGTTGATTTGAAGTCTTCCGCTATTTCATTAAACCGATCCTGTATCTCTTCAATATCCTTATACCTCATAAGGACTACCATCCTGCCGTCCGAAGTGCGACCGTATGTTTCTAAGTTTCTTACTATAGTTTTTCTTAATATATCCGAAAGATTTCTGACTATCGCATTAACTTCGCTTACTGATAACAACTGTTTGATATTCTTGAAATTCATTATATTTATATACAATATCGCATATTTGGTAGAGGAGTTTGCTCTTAAAATTTCACCGGCATCTATTTCAAACTTATACTGATTGGCACATTCCGCAACCGGATCGATATTCTGCAGCCTTTCCATTTTTCTTAAAGATCTGGTATCCGCTGCAAGGAATATGATGACGAAGATTATAAAGACGGCAAGGATAAGGACGGATATGAGCAGTGTTTGTTCAATAACATGCGAAGTTTTATCGGAAATAACCGTTGACGGCAGCAAAGACACAACATACCAGTCCACAAACTTCCGAACGCCGCACACACTTATTACGGCACTGTCCGAGGAACTGATAACGGTATCTACAATACCTTTTTCCTGCATAAAATTCGTAATTCTGTTAATATCCGTTTCCGGAAATTCATAGCTCTCCATCAGTGATGCTACCGTTATTCCTTTATCTTTTAAGAATACGGAATTACCGTCTTTATCAAATATATAGTGCGAGCCGGTGTCGGAAACATAGAACTCGCCTATGGTATATATTTCCGATACCTTGTAGTATGCGGCAACACCTGCAAGAACACTGCCGGAATCGGGATTGGGTAAATAAATTATGATAAGTTCGGTTTTAGCAGCCTCGTCATAAAACGGCATACTCAAAGAAAGCGTCTCGGTGGCTTTCAATTGCGCAAGATTGTCCTCTATATCTTTGTAAAGTCTTGTATCCTGGTCATATACTCTGCCGTCACGCATGAAATAAAAGAATCTCACGCAATTAGTGTTGGGGAAATAGTCGCTTATGGCCTCTCTGGCATCATATTCATTCTCTATAGTGTAAAAGGTAAAGTCTGTATAATTCAATATTCCGTTTGTCTCCAATGACATATTTACCAGTAATGAATCGAATAAAGCGGATTTCTCCTTTGCTATCGTTTCATTATCGGTTGCAGCCTGTTCCATTACAAACTCCGTTATGGAAAAACGCATCTGGAATAACATTACAAACAGCAGAAGAAACATGATAATTATCATTGAAGGGACAAGGTATGCACTTTTAAAACTTACACCTCTTCTCAACTTACTTCCTATCTTTCCTCTACTATTTTAACCAAAAGCTCCTCTATAAGCTTATACCCCACATCCTGTTTCCCTTCATTAATGTTTTTAAATGCATCATATATTTCAGCTTTGTACTTAACAAAAGAATCGGGAAGCTGTATTGCTATATAATACAACTCGCTTATAGCATATTGTCTTTTTCCCAGTTCACCGTTATGATTCATCAAAGTCCTCATAACATTAAGTTCCGAAACCACTTCTGTATATTTTATGGGATTATCCACATACATCACATTATCCAAAACATATTTACTTGACGAATCGATTAATTTATCCAGAAGAATCGTCGAATCGCTCAGATGTACTATATAAAGGGTTAGTATGACAATCAGAATAAGGGTAAGAGCCATTACAGCCATCCGCAATGAAGTTATCTGCCGCTTTTTATTAATCTGGTCAAAATCGTAAAAGTTTTTCCTGAGCACACTCTGATAATCGGAATCATCATTAACATCGGGCTCTTTCGGACCAAGAAATCTCTCTATTAAGCCTTTCTTTTTCTTCTTAACATCCTGTTCTTCAACCGCATCGGCTTTTTGCTCGGTCTCTACGTCTTTTTCTTCTATTATATCTTCGTCTTTCTCTTCAATCACATTTTCCGCATTCTTAGGTTGACTCAACGCTCTTTTCCTCCTTTTCCTCTGATTTTATATCTTCCGAATCTGTTTCCTTTGAATCGGATGTTTCAACATCATCACACTTTTCTTCAATTGAAGCCGATTCAATATCCTCCTGCTTTACCTTGGCAGCGGTTTTGGTAAGATTGATAATTTCCATTATAAACAGCACTGCAGCCGGTACGACAAGAAGCAGGAATACAACGGATTTATTCTGAAAAATCATACCGATTTTACCCAGTGAAATAATATTCTTTACATAAACCCCTATAACATCATCAAAACCGACATTGTAGGAATCGGGTATGGCATTGGCATCTCCTTTTGTCACAAAGAACTTCTGACCGTTCTCCATAACAATGTCAAAAATTCTGTGGGTATTGGGAAGTCCCTGTATAAGCGGATCGGAAGAATAAAACGTAATTACATCCCCCACCTGCAACTGTTCGGGATCCACCTGCTTTATCAATATGAAGGTATTTTTAGGTATAACCGGTTCCATACTGCCGGCAATTATATTCATGACACTGTACCCGAAAATAGCGGGAACCTTATGAGTTATCTGTGAATAAATGATATTACCCACCAGAAGAACCAACAAAACCAGTAAAACGGAAAATACTACCGTGAAAATTGTTCTTATATTTTTTCTTTTAAAAAGCTTTTTCATATTTGTATATATACCGAAACCCGAAAGCACATGAAAAACTACTTTTGCTTTGTTTTCCTGCGCTGTTTGGGAGCGGCTTTTTTCCTTTCGGCTGCATATAGTCTTTCCGATTTCAGCGCATTATCGATAGCCTTACGGATCTTCACTTCTTCTTTAGTCAATCTGGTGCCTTTTCTGCTCAGCTCCTCAACATATACTTTTTTGACACCGGGAGTTAAAAACTCATACTGATCGGTAAACTCCTGAGTATCCAATTGTTTAAACCGGGCATTGTATCTGAGTTTTGCGGTACTCTTATTTATTATGTCATCCAACTGATCGTATGTATTTTTTCTGAACATAACATACTGAAAAGCCAGCAGCCTGTAGAGATTCTCCATAAGTTCTTTGCTTGGTTTTTCCGTTACCGAACTGCTTTCTATATCAAATCCGGCGCTTTCGTAACTCTCAATAAACAACCACAACTCCAGACACTCTCTCAAATGCACATTCTTGGTAATTGCATTGGTTCTCATTACGGGAGGACGTATATATGCCTTTCCCATCTGAGTTATAAAGGGTGAAGCCTGATACTGCCTTATAATCTTCCTTATTCTCAAAACCCTTGCCCACAGAGAAGACTTTGACACATCCTCGTAAATATCTACATTGTCCTTTTTATCCTGTTCATCCGCTCCGTCTTTTGTCTCGATGTGAATACTCATTTTGAGTTCGGTATCCACAACCTTGGTTTCAATATCCATGGACATTACATTGGATACTTCATCCGCACCGTATTCTTTCAGTTTTTCATATCTGACATCTATAAAAAGAGCCAACTTGTATATGAGGGTGTTTAAAAACTTATTCTCATATGTAAGTATTTCCTCATCTTTATATACATTCAGCAGCTTGTTGGGTATAACATTGCCCTTTTCATCCACTCTGTCTATAAAATTGGTATGTGTCGCAAGATGCCGCAAAGACTTAACGGTTATGTTTCTGGATAATGCTATGGGTTTGATCTCCTCCACCTCTTTTATATCCTTCCTCACAGCCCTTAATGCGGTATCCAGATAAGGTAAAGCATCTTCCACCCTTTTTACCCATATCTCATCAATATTCTTCTGAAGTACCTTTCTGTAAAGAACCGCCTGGTTTTTACCTCTGTCCAACAAACGTACAAGCGATTGATAGAAGTCATAATCTTCATATATGTATGAAATAAAATCTTTTGTATCTTCGTATATTGAATCTTTCTGCTCTTGGTCAAGTATTAACTTTTTCTTGCGTCTGGCCATAATAATACTCTCCTACAAAATCATTAATACATCCTCTGAAGCAGTTCCAGATATTTTTTACATTCATTCATATTGTTTCTTCCGAAACTTCTGTTCAGATATGTAACAAACTCCTTCAAGTCATCTCTTATCAACGACAGGTTGAGGCTTTCGAATTTTCTTAAGACTTTGGTATAAAGAACATAGTCTATACCGTCAATCTCTTTGCCGCCGCATGCCACATATACCGGAACAAACTCAAGTAACTGCTTCAAAATACGGTTACCGAAAGCAATTCTGAACTTCTGAATAATATATAAATCCAGTTTGGCAATCTTATCAAGGTTTTCTTTGGATACGGGAAATCTTTCCCATGCATCGGAGTAAAGCTCCTCAAGATAAGTAAAACTAATAGGGCGTGCTTCGGTATCGGGTGCTTCAAAAGGTTGTCCTTTGGATTCAAAGTTAATTGTAAATGCACGGTCATACACTTTATCGGAAAGTGCGAAAGTAGAGTCGTCGTTATTAGCCGTTCCGAGATACCAGATATTCTCCGGTATCCGCAATTTACCGCCTACCAGATTTCTCGGGTCGGATGTCCAGGAACTGGGTACCAACTCCAGTTGCCACTGCTCGGGATCGGGCATTTCCAAAACCGAAAGCATTTCGGCAAAGTAGTACTCTATACGTGCAATATTCATCTCGTCCAAAACAATCATATTGATGTCATCGTTGTATGAGGCTTCATATATTCTTCTCAACACTTCGGTTTCATTGAATTTCTTGGTAAACTCATTGAAATATCCGAACAGTTCGGTTCTGTCTCTCCAGGAAGGCTGAACCGATGCCATCGTGACATCATTCTTAATAAATTTTCCGAAACAGTACGGTAACGATGTTTTACCTGTACCGGATATACCCTGCAGTACTATCAATTTTGTGGAAGCCATAGAGGAAATCAGGACACGCATCATTTCCAACTCGTAATACAACTTCATCTTACTGCATGCGAAGTTACGGAAATCATTACAAAGCTGTTCCAGAGTGAATCCGGTTGTATACTCTTGCGGAGTATAATATGTATATTTCTGATCCACTTCAATAAGCTTCGAGAACCTGGACTCCATCATTACTTCGGGCTGCTGATCGGAAGATACGGAAATATCACCTGTAGAATCGGTAGTCGCCGTACCGAATTCATCCATCTGGCTGACCTTTTCACGTGATTTCTCCGCAATGTCGGTTAACTCCTTGGCCAGATCCTTAGCCGATATACCCGCCTGTGATATCTTTAAGGATAAAATCCTGTCTTTTTCATCATTAAGTCGCAATATTTCTCTGTGAAGATCGGTTATCTCTTCAAAGATACTTTCCTGTGTGACTGTATTTTTCCTTATGTTTATAATCCTCTTTATACCGAGGATGATAAGCAGTATTATAGTCAGCCATACCGCTATTACCAAAATAATAGCTAAAATGGCAAAGAACCAATCGAGAAACTTAAATTGCTGATAATAGCTTCTGAAAATCTCGATGTACTTTACAATATTAAATGTCTGTACTATTCCTTCATATATGCCTACAAAGAAGCGTATCACTCCCCGTAGCATGTAGTTCATAAATTCAAAAAACCAACCTAAAAACGCATCCATGCTTAAATCTATCCTTTATTTAAGTTTAATTCAGGATTGTGCAGAATCAGCGTCGCTCTCCGACTTCTCCTGTTCTTTATTCTGCTGTGCAATATATTCTTCAATAGCTTTTCTCTTAATCTCTTCTTCATCCAGTTTATTCTTCTTCTCGTTCTTAACTGTCAACATAACTTTTATGAAGTTATATATCTCATAAAGTAAGAACAGTACTAAAGGAATGACTACACATATAAGGAAACCGTTCGGTGTCTGCAAAAAGTTCAATACACTTCCCACACCGCCAACCCTTCTTCCGTTATATACACCTATTACGTTGTCATAACGTACTTCATCGGTATCGGCAATAACGTTATTATCACCTTTGGTGGTATAGTATATATACCCATCCCCACCTTTCCTTACAGAAACAATTCTGTGAGTGTTAAGTTCCATCTTGCCGTCTTTGTCCAAATCAACGGCATATGTGATGATATCGTCTTCCTTTAATAAGCTCTTCTGTTCCGGCTTCAACTCATGGCTAATTATGAGGTCACCTTTCTTCAGTGTCGGCTCCATAGACTCCGTCAGTATGGTAATGGGCATCTTACCTAAGATAACAGAGACCCCAAGTTCATTCTTGGTAGAGGTAAATGCAATTACTGTCATGAACACAGCAAATATAATAAATACCCATAAAAGTACATTCCCTACCGTTTTTAGCCATTTCTTCATAATCCGCCTCCCCATTTAACTATATAATAGCACATCTAAATCTAACAGAAAAGGTCTTTCAAGCAAAAGGAAAGATCTTTTCCATTAAACAAATCAGCGCAATCAACTGAAATGTTTATACCGATTTAGATATACAATCCCGCCCGCAGCCCGTTTAAAGGCTACGGGCAGGTAAATCAGTTAAATCAAGAGTTAGGGTATAATATATAAGGCAAACTGTATTTTAAAGGTCGAATTTGCACTTGTTGTTTTACAAGCAGTATCCTGTCCTTCAATCCAAACTCTTACAATTATATCCTTCATACCATCCGGGTCTGCTACTGCACTTGCGACACCGTTAGCAGCAAGTGTAAACAGTGCACCTGTATCAAACTTGTTACGAGCGGGTGCTTCTGTTGTAGTAGGTGATGACCCTGAATAAGAACCGCTAGCAGATAAAGCATATACTGTAGCAGTATCACTGGATGCAAATATCTTGTCTTCACCAACTCCGGTAATTACATTAGCACCTTCACTCAATATAGCAAATCTGACTGCAGGCAATATATCTGTGTCTTGCTGATTTCCACCGCCTGCTGTAATTTGCAGGTCTTTTAAACCTATATTTACAGCACTACCGCCGGTATTAACCAACTGGAATTTGTATTCGGCAAAATAGCCGTCTTGCTCATTAGTAACCGGAATGGATGTTGTGTTAATCTCTCCTGTTTCCGGTAGAGCTCCTGATGCTAAAACATTACCTGCTGTTTCATCGTTCGGTATGAAGAAAGCTACACCGTCTACGGAAGAAGCAGGTTTTAGCTTTTTAGTGGGATTTTGGGTGGTTTCAATTACATTAACAAACTCATTATACGGTGCTAATGTCTTTGTTTCTCTTATAAGTATGTTTGCCGGTGCAATTACATTAAGTTGAATACCCTGTATGTCTACCTTTGTGCTCATTGTGAACCAGGCATATGATGCTGTGCTCATTGTGATTGCAGCAACCAACAGCATTATGATGGCCGGGATCAGTTTGTGTCTTGTTTTGATTTGTTTCATTTCTTCAATAACTCCTTTTTTTATTATAATATTAAATAAGCTTTTTGAAAAGCATTATTTTTACGATCCTTCTACAATGGCTATGTCCATTGTAACTTTAAACTTTCCGCCGATAATGTCATCCAAACATTCGGGATCATCGCCTTCAATCCAGATAACAACGGTAAATCTTGTAATGTCACCGGGCATAAAATAGGCACGTCTGTTTCTTGCAACTATGGATTCGGTTAAGAACTCCACAGTATCCTTTTCAGGGCCGGTTCCGTCTGTCTTGGTCTTGGCATATGTTGTAGGTGTTCCGTCTACATAAACCCTGATTCTTACCGCTTCATCCACATTCTTTGTAACATTCAGTATATTTACTACATATTCGTATGTGACGGCTTCCATACCTGCGTTCTTAAGGTAGAACGTATATGCTAAATAATTCTCTCCGTTATGCTGTCCGTTAATGGCATCAACATTCTCGGGTATGGATTGACCTGAGATGTTGGTGCAGTTCTCTATGGCATCTGCATATAACCTGGTTGTAGGTGTAAGAAAGTCCGGAGTTTCGCATAAGGACAATGCTAATTTCAACAAGGAACTGCCTCTCGAATCGCTTCCTCCCTTTCCGGAGCTGCCGCTTCCGCTGTATGCCGTGGATACCGTAAAACTGCTGTATCTGTCATAGAATGCCGAAACAAGGTAAGCTGCGGATAAGAGTAATACTAAGGCTATCAGGGATATAACCATACCTCTGAACCAGAGTGATGTCCTGCGAACGTTGTATGCGGTTTTAGCAACTGATAAATCTTTTCTCATTATCTTACGCTCCTGGGCCTTCTGTAATTGCCTGCAAATTTACCTGTGCATAATATGCAGCTTTCCGGAATACTACCGGATACATCACGATCTTTTACATTAGATGTGATAGTTTCTATATTTAAAGAATGTAAAAGATGATACAGCCCCAATGCCGTATTTCTTTTAATTTCATCGTTAGAAATCAACGATTCGGTTACACTCTCACTTAAGTGAACATAATCGGTCTTTATATCGGATATTCTTGATACGGGACAGAAATCATCTCCGAAGTCCAACATAAGGGATTTAATACCCTCTAATTTGGCTTGTGAAAGTATGCTTTTAATTTCCATATGGTCTTCATATAATACTTTATTATACAAACAAATACATAAATCACTGTTTTGGATATTGTATTCAACTACTTTTTTACATAATTCCGTTAAGAAATCTTTCTTCAACAATACGCGGGTGGGAATGTATACTCCGAACCAGTCGGCTTGAACTCCTCTGCCTCTGAATCTCTGAATATCATTGAAAAGGTTGTCCAACAACCAGGTTGTAATCTTTTCGGTAACAACGGTTCTTTCGGCTACGGGCATAAATGCTTCATCAATAATAACACCCATCTGAGGATCATTTATCCTTAACTGGGTGATATATGCTTGGGTTATTCCGAGTTGTATGTTGAGTACGGGTAAATAGTATATTTCCATACTACGGAGATTCTGTTTAGTTGTAGTTTGTTTTACGTTAGCCATTACACTCGCCCATTCATCCAATTAAGTCACATTTCACATTTTTCCCGTTTGCAGCTTTCTTATTTTCCTAATAAAAAAGCTACATCCGAACCTGTTTGGTCCAATGTAGCAACTTGGCGGGCTTGCTAACTAACAACGAAGCTCCATAGTTTTGCGTCACTGCATTTCTACAGTTTTGCCTTTGTACGGTAACAATTTACCACAGCAGTTAATTTATGTCAACACCTTTTTTTAATTTTTTTTGTAAAATTTTTCAAAAAATTTTTTTTTGCGAATTTATGCCTTATTTTCTGCTCTTTTCTCATCTTATCAGCCCATTCCGGTTTTAATTATATAATATTAATGTATAATAAGATAGGAAATATTAATGCACAAAAGTTGAAGGAGCCCATATATGTTTAAGCCGGACTACACCACTTTAAGAGAAAAAACTCCGTTCACATGGCATGTGAACATGTCTTATTATGTAATGGCGGAACTTGCCGGTGTCACATTGCATGATTTGTTTACAAATTATAAAGCGTCGGTAAAACTGTATTCAAAAGAGAACTTCGATAAGTTTAATGAGTTTTTTCCTATGCATGAAAAAATAAAGAAGCTGAGTCCCTCTACCCCGCCCATATCTTACGGTCATATAAATATGCTGGGAGTGGATCTGGCTTTTCCCGACGGTAACGGAGAAGTTAATTATGCAAGAAGCGACAAGTCGCTGGATGAATGGATAAGCATATTGGATAAACCTATAGATTTTTCCGTAACCGGCATGGTTCCGTTTTATCTTGAGTATAGGGATAATATGAAAAAAGCCATGAATATAGATAATGTAAATTTCGGCATGGCATATCAGGGCCCGATAACCACGGCATATACCCTGCTGGATTTGCAGCTGTATTACGATATTTACGATGAGCCGGAAAAATTAAAGGTTCTTCTGGGAAAACTTATCAGAAGTATAATCCAATTCAAGAAATTCTATTGTCAGGTTAACAATGTCGATTACAAATATACGCCCTATATGTCCGATGACTGTGCTGCACTTATTCCTGCGGATATGTGGGAGGAATTTGTTATTCCCTATATGGATATTTTCTATTCCGATGTCAATGCTAACCGACGCTCTTTGCATTCGGAAGGCATGGTGTATAAACACTTGAAGAATCTGGAAACGTTAGGTATTACACGATATGATCCGTCGGTATCCCCGCAACTGGACCCTGTAATTATTTACAACAACTGCCTAGTTCCCTTCCTTTGGAGAATGTGTTCAATATATCACGATTTACTGGATCGTGAACTGGCCATGGACTTCGTATTCGCTTCTGTACGTGACGGAGCCAGCGGAGTATTTTCCTGTATTACCGAACTGAAAGAACATAACAAAAATGTTGTTGAGGGTTTCATTCAGGCTTGTGAAATTGTTGAGGATATGCTTGCAAAAGGAGCAAACAGAGCCGATATAGGCGCCATGATGTCCTCCAGAGGTAAAGATATATTCTGGGAAAAATGGCGTACTCAGTATATCTGATGACACTATCACTCTCTATTGCTCTTTATTAAAATTTATATAAAAATGTAACTAATTATTATCTCTGTTCACATTTTGTTCACAATTTGTTCACAATTTGCGGTTTTGCTATTGCATTACCGTATTTTTTGGTGTAATATACCGAAATGATGAAAGATTTGAGACTAAGAAGAATAATAACTTCGATACTGACAATAATGATTCTGCTCTCACCGCTAATATCAATCAATGTTGATGCAAGTGCCGAGATATCTCCTCAGGGTATTAAATATTGGGTTACCAACTCACCTGTGATATATGATTACAAGAATATCCAGTTTAAGAATGACAAACTGATAGTAGGCGGTTATCTGATAGTGCCGGTGATGGAATTCTTCGACTTTTTCGGCAGATATGAATATGAGTGGGATAATGATACGAAAAGCGTAACCGTAACCGACGGTAATAATACCTATCAGATTTATTCCGGGACATGTTACCTTCTGGAAAACGGACACAAGATACAATCTCCCGCAATGAACTTTATATACAACGGCAAGATATATGCTTCACTGAAGGTTATGGCTGATGCATTAGGCTTAAAAACCTTATATGAAGAAGTGTCCGATTCCATATTGCTTACCAGGCATTCTTTTTACTTCAATGCAAATTATACTTATGAAGATCTTTATTGGTTGTCCAGAATAGTGCATGCGGAAGCCGCACATGAATCGTATGAAGGAAAAGTGGCGGTAGCAAATGTAGTACTCAATCGTGTAAGACATGACAGTTTTCCCGACACGATATACGGCGTTATATTCGATAAGGCGGGAGGTGTTCAGTTTACACCGGTAGCTGCCGGCACAATTTATAATGACCCTTCGGAAGAAGCTATACGTGCGGCAAAAGACGCATTGAACGGTTATAACAATGTGTCGTGGTGTTTATTCTTCTTTAATCCTAAATTGGCAAAGAGTTTCTGGATTGCCGATACCTGTGATTTTTACAAAAGCATAGGCAATCACGATTTCTATTTCTAATCTATCGCCCAGTTTTTTGACCTTTTGACGGCTTCATGCCATCTTATTTTTCTGTATGCCCTGTCAAAGAATTCTTTTGGTACAAATATTCTGTCCTGCTTTATGATGCATTTCAGTTCTTCAACATCCTTCCAGAAGCCTACGGCAAGTCCCGCAAGGAAAGCCGCTCCCAAAGAGGTGGTTTCCTGCATAACAGGTCTCACCACATCACAGTTAAGCATATCGGCCTGGAACTGCATTAAAAAGTTGTTTGCACTTGCTCCGCCGTCTACTTTCAGGCACTTTAACGGCACCTTTGAGCATTGTTGCATACAGTCTATTACATCCACCGTCTGATATGCCATGGATTCCAGTACCGCTCTTGCTATATGATTTTTGTTTGTGCCTCTTGTTATACCCACAAGCACTCCTCTTGCATACATATCCCAATGCGGAGTACCCAGACCGGTAAATGCCGGGACGAAATATACGTCATCGGTATCTTCCACCGCAAAAGCCATATCCTCGGTCTCCGCTGCGGTTTTTATAAGGCCCAGCTGGTCGCGCAACCATTGAACGGCGGAACCGCTGTTGAATATGCTGCCTTCCAGTGCATAATATGTCTTATTATTTAAATTCCATGCAATTGTGGTTATCAGTCCTTTATCGGAAAATACCGGCTTTTCCGCGGTGTTCATCAGTATGAAGCACCCCGTTCCGTAAGTATTCTTGACTTCACCCGGCTCGAAGCATGCCTGTCCGAACAGTGCCGCCTGCTGATCCCCCGCTATCCCTGCAATGGGGATACTTATACCTTCTAATTCCATATGACCTACAACACAGGAAGAAGGTACAACTTTCGGAAGCATTTCTTTTTTTATACCTAATATATCTAAAAGTTGCTTATCCCATTTTAACGTGTTGATGTTAAACAACATGGTTCTGGAGGCATTGGACATGTCGGTGACATGGCTCTTTTCCTTTGTCAGGTTGTATATGAGCCAGGTATCTATGGTACCGCAAAGAAGGTTCTTATTTTTTGCTTCCTTGACATTTTCCAGAATCCATTTAATCTTGGTTCCGGAAAAATATGCGTCCAGTACAAGTCCTGTTTTGGATTTAATCAAATCGGCATATCCGTCCGCTTTAAGCTGTTCGCATATACCTGCGGTTCTTCTGCACTGCCATACTATTGCGTTATAAACGGGTTTTCCCGTCATTTTATCCCATACCACAACCGTTTCCCGCTGATTGGTAATACCTATAGCGGCAATCTGTTCGGGTTTGGCGGCTAATTTTTTTATAAGCTCGAAAAGCGCACCCATCTGACTTTGTAAAATATCATACGGGTCATGCTCCACCCACCCCGGAGACGGAAAGAACTGAGTAAACTCTTTGTTGACCGAACCGACACATTTACCGTCATGGTCGAAAGCGACAGCTCTGCTGCCGGTTGTTCCCTGATCCAATGCAATTACGTATTTTTTCATGACACACCTGCTTTATTTATAGTGAATTTACAATCTGCTTATATATATTACCCTTAACTTCAAAGTTCTTAAACATGTCGAAAGCTGCACTTGCGGGAGACAGTATAATTATATCACCTTCTTTTGCCATGTTAAATGCCTTGCGGACAGCTTCTTCCATTGTAGACGCTTCACACAGTGTTGCTGTGCAGGAATAATCAGTGTATGCCTGTTTTATCTTTTTCTTGGTTTGTCCCATAAGAACCAGCCCCTTAACCTTTTCGTTGATGAGCGGTCCCATTATGTCGTAGGATATGTTTTTGTCGTAACCTCCGGCAATTAAAATGACTTTCTTATCAAAACAATGCAGGCTTGCCACGGTTCTCGAAGGTGTCGTACCTATGGAGTCGTTGTAGAAACGCACTCCGTTAACTGTCCTCACATATTCCACCCTGTGCTCCACTCCGTTAAAGGTAGTTGCCACATGCTTTACGGTAGCTTGTTCCACAAGCGAATATGTCGCAAGAATGGCAGCCATATAGTTTTCTATATTATGTCTTCCCGGAATCTTTATATCATTAACATCCAGCATCCTCTTTATGTTTTTGTCAATATTGACATATATGGCATTATCATGAAGATATGCACCGTTTATCGAATTCTCTTTGTCATACTTTTCAGTCATGGAAAACATATATGCTTTTGACTGCACCGATTCTCTCAATTGTCTTGTTATGTCGTTATCCTGATTTAGAATTATGATATCATCACTTTTCTGATACTTAAAAATAATGCTTTTACAGTAAATATATTCATCGTAATCGTCATGAAAATCCAGATGGTTAGGTGTAATGTTTGTAATAACGGAAATATTCGGACTCTTGTTGCAAAACATCTGCAACTGACAGGATGCCAATTCCAGTACGACATAATCATTCACGTCTATATCGTCCAGTCTGTGGAATAGCGGTGTGCCTATATTACCTCCTACCCATACCTTATATCCCTGTTGCTTCAACAACTCGCCTATCAATGTAGTGGTAGTGGTCTTGCCGGAACTTCCGGTAACGGCAATTATCTTGGCATTACAGTATTTTATAAACTCCCACATCTCCGATGTAAGAGTTGCCCCGCTCTTAATTGCATCCAGAAACTGAGGTAAATCTCTTTTCATGGATTGAGTCTTGAATATAACATCGTATCCTGCCAGTTTATCCAAATAATCCGGTCCGGTTATTAAAGACGCATGGGGATATTCCTCTATATACTTCCTTAAGTCGGTAAAATCGTCATTTTTATCAAAACCGGTAACATGGACACCTTTTTTTGCCAAATGCTTAAATAGATTGATATTGCCTATTCCCAATCCCACAACGGCAACTTTCATTGTCTTCAGATACTCAATATACTCATTATGATTCTTGAAATCATTTTTTTTCATTATCGGTTTTTTTCTCCATCAGTTCCTTAATTATTCTCTGATAAAGCTGTATTTCCTTCTCCAGCTCTTTTATGCGCTGTTCCCTGTATTTCAGAACTATCAGCAGGTTTTCTCTGGACATCTGTTCTATTGTTTCCATAATATCTCCCTCTGTTAATTATACAATAAAAATGCAAAAGATTTCTCCTTTGCATTAATTTATTTGTTTATTAATCAATTTGTTAACTATCAATTAATTATTACTGCCGTTATTACAGTACCGCGTACCGTTTATTTATCTTCTTCTTTAGGTTTATCTTCTTCTTTAGGTTTATCCTCTTCTTTAGGTTTATCCTCTTCTTCCGGTTCAAACTTGAAATCCGCAAGCAACGAACCTATCTTATTGCTTAACACTTCCTCATGACTTACGGGCAGCTCTTCACGCTGTTTTCTTGATTGCCTTTGCTCTCCGGATTTTTGTGCCGATTCCGCCTCTTCTACCCTGCGGTTGAATCTTTCGGTACGTTCCTTTATGCTTTGCTGTCTTCTTTCTTCTCTCAGCTGTTCTCTTTCAAGATCTTCCTTTGTAGGCAGAGGATCCAGAGGCTGAACGGCTTTGATACTGGCATTAATCTTCTTGTTCTCCAGGTCTACATCGATAATTGCAACTTCCACCATCTGACCCTCTTCAAGCACTTCCGAAGCACTCTTCAGACGTTTGTTGGAAATCTGGGAAATGTGTACAAGTGCATCGATATCCTTTGCTATTTCCACAAATACACCGAAAGGTAAAATCTTGACCACTTTACCGGTCACTATTGTATTGGGTGCAAATCGCTCTTCCGCATTATACCAGGGATCATCCTCTTCTTTTCTGTATACAAGAGATACTTTTCTTTTATCTTTATCGATATCTCTTATCATAACTTCCACTTCCTGCCCTATTTCCAGTACATCCTGCGGATGATTAATCTTTCCCCAGGAAAGTTCCGATATATGGGCAAGACCGTCTATGCCGCCCAAATCGATAAATGCTCCGAAGTTGGAAAAACTTTTTACCGTTCCGGTAACCGTTTCACCCACTGCAAGTTTGCTCCAAACTTCCCGCTCCATTCTTTCGTTTTCCTCTTCAATAAGAACCCTTCTGGATACTATGAGCTTTCTTTTTCTGCGGTCACATTCAATAACTCTTACTTTAAGCTTTCTTCCGACAAACTTCTGCAGGTTTCGCTGAAATTGCGTACTTATCTGTGAAATGGGCATGAAAGCATCCATACCGTTAATATCCAGTATAAGCCCTCCCGAAGTTGTTTCTTTAACGGTACCTTTTACGGGTTCACCGGTTTTAAATGCTTCATATATATTTTCATATCTTCTTTTTTCATCAATTCTCTTCTTGGAAAGATAAACGATACCGTCTTTATCACTGACTCTCGTTACCATCGCTTCCACTTTATCCCCTACAGCCACCTGTACCTGACCGTCTACAGTCGGGAATTCTTCCACAGGTATCGTGCCGTCAATCTTGAAGCCTATATCCAGATACACTTCCTTCTCACCGACACTTATAACCTTACCGGTTACTACCTGTCCGTTTCTTAACACTACGAGGGATTTTTCCAGCATCTCCTCAAAAGTATCCGCCGATCCCTTCTTTGCATTTTCTTCCATTGTTTCCTTTACCTCCCTGATAATACGGTCAGGGGTACTTGCTCCCGCCGTAATACCAACCGTTTCTTTGTTTTTTATATCTATGTCCCGCACTTGCTCCGCACCGGTCACCAGGTATGTCCGTGCACATGTATTGTTGCACACTTCATACAGTTTTCTCGTATTGGAGCTATCGGGATCACCGACAACTATCATTATATCTACGTTTGCAGCCAATTTTACAGCCTCATTTTGACGTACGGACGTAGCTCTGCATATTGTATCAAACACCTCAAGCAATGTAAACTTTTTTTTAAGCTCTTGTGCTGTTTTTTCATATTTTTCTTTTATGTATGTTGTCTGAGCAACTAAACAGTATTTATTTTCCCGATCGGGTAATAATTTTTCCGCATCTTCCGGTTGCTCGATTATTACGGCGGTATTGTCGCAGTAGCCGTTTATCCCTATAACCTCGGGATGTACAGCGGAGCCCACAATAATAATCTTGTAGCCGTCGTTATACATATCCGCCACTCTTTTTTGAATATTCCTGACGTAAGGACATGTGGCATCGTAAATTATTAAATTCTTCTCTTCAGCCTGTTCAAAAAACGACTTTTGTACACCGTGTGCCCGTACCAGAACTCCGGCACCGTCCGGTATCTGTGATATGTCCTCTACCGTTATGAGTCCTTTATCGGCCAGTTCTTTTATAACATGATGGTTATGAATAACATTCCCGTACGAATATTTTATCTGTTCTTTCTCCGTTATTTCGCCGGCAATCTTCACGGCATTGGAAACTCCGAAACAGTAGCCGGCATTTTTTGCAACAATAACTCTCTTACTTATCTTTATATACCTCCGGCAGGTTGTAGACTATATCCATAAGTTCCACACTCTTTTTTGCAATCTCTTCTTTGGAAGAGTTCCTGTCCAGACCGGTGTTGACGGGTTTGCCTACATAAACTTTTGTTTTCTTGTGTATCTTGGCTTTCCTTTCAATAAACACCGGTATTACTTCCGCCCCGGTTAAAGCGGACAGCATTGCAACCCCTCTTCTGGGCGGCAGAATCTTATTGCCTTTCTGTCTGGTCCCTTGCGGAAATATGCATACAAGTTTACCTTCCTGTATCAAAGTCACTGCACGTTTTATGCTTCTTACATCGCATTGCCCTCTTCTTACGGGAAAGGCACCCATCTTATCCAAAAACCATGCGGAAAGCTTGTGTTTATACAGTTCGCTTTTAGCCATAAAGTAAACCCATCTCTTTTTGGAGTGCAGAATGACAAATACTATATCCAGAATGCTCAGATGGTTGGGGTATATTACATAAGGCCCTTCTTCAGGATATTTTTCACCGATATACTCGACACGGTAGAATATTTTAACTATTCCTCTTACTATTCCGCGACAAAATTTTCTGAAACATTTATTTCCCATTGATGTACCCCGACAAGGTTGCAAAAACCTCATCTATTCCCATTTTTGATGTATCTATTTCTATTGCATCATCAGCTTTTTTAAGCGGTGCAAAATCTCTTTCCGAGTCCTGCTTATCTCTGTATATTATATCGGCCAGCACTTCCTCATATGTTACGGTTTTCCCCTCCTGTTGCATCTGCAACAGACGTCTTTTTGCCCGTACCTCATTGCTTGCAGTTAAGAAGAACTTATAGTCGGCATCGGGAAGCACATAAGTGCCTATATCTCTGCCTTCCATTACGACATTATGCTCTTTGGCTACCTGTCTTTGCATCTCCACCAAAAACAGTCTCACGGGAGGAAACTTGGATACATCCGATGCGCCTTTACTTACCTGATTGGTACGTATAAGACCGTCAACACATCGGTTATCCAGATAATTGTATTGTTTGTTATCTTTTATAACCAATTTAAAATTTATATTTTTAATCAGTTCAGCGATTTTTTCACCGTCCAAAGTATCTATACCGCTTCTTATAGCTTTCAGCGCTACAGTACGATACATTGCTCCGGTATCTAAATATGTATAACCTTTTTGTTCCGACAGCATTCTCGCCATCAGGCTCTTACCGCTTCCCGCAGGACCGTCAATGGCTATGGATTTATACTTCATATACTTCTGTGCCCCAATCCTATTCCTACTTCATCCAGATTTAAGAAACCTATGCCGGTAAATACCGCAACGGTTATATGCTCCTTGTATCTGGCAATACCTATCTTACCCCCGATATTGCAACCTATCGCTTTGGGCATAATCTGTCCCAAGGCTTCGCGGGTGGCACCTACCACGGCACCCTGTTCATGGTGAACATCACGTATTACATTTTGTCTTTTTGAAGCAACTACGGCCCGTTCGATAATCTTGGAAACGGAAGATATGAAGTCGCCTCCGAAATCCACAGCAACACATTTAATGCCTTGCTCGGCATAGTCTTTAATCAAAGCATATTCTTCCTCTCTGGTAGAAGAAACCGATAGCCTGATTGCCGCTTTTGAAGTATCTTTACTGCCTATTGTTTCATTTTCCATCAATCGTCTTCCTTTGTCGGTTAATTATATATATTAAAAACACATTTTACAACAAAAGATTATAAATATACACTTTTTCCTGCCAAATAACCGGTGGAAAAAGCTATTGTCAGGTTATATCCTCCTGTAAGTGCATCACAGTCTATTATTTCTCCCGCAAAAAACAGGCGTGGCGATATCTTAGATTCCATTGTTGAAGGGTTTATTTCTTTTACCGAAATGCCGCCTTTTGTGACAACGGCATCATCAATATCCATACCCGATGTTACCGTAAGTGTGAGGTTTTTAAGCAGTTTTACCAATGAAGTTTTTTCTTCTCTTGAAATCTGGTTACATACCTTATCGGGATCTATTCCCGATAACTTTATAATCACCGGAATGAGCGATTTGGGCAGCAGAGCATCTAAAGAGTTTGCATACTTTTTCGACGCATTCTTTTCCATGTCCGAAGTAATCCTTTTATAAAGAGTCTGATACTCCAAAGCGGGCTTAAGATCGATAACCGCTACCGTGTTTCTGTAATCGGTATCCAAAAGATATCTGCTTGCTGTAAGTACAACCGGACCGGATATACCGAAATGCGTAAACAGCAACTCCCCTTGCTCTTTGTATAATGCCTTACCGTCTTTTTTTACCGTAAGCGACACATTCCTCAATGTAAGTCCCATAGTCTCGGCTACCCATTTTTCTTTTGTCAAAAGACCTGTTAATGCACCTTTAAGCTCGGTAACCGTATGTCCCAGTTTTTTTGCCAGCTCGTAACCGGAGCCGTCGCTTCCTGTGGACCGATAGGTCATTCCTCCCGTTGCAAGTATGAGGTTTACACATCTGAAGCAATCGGTCATATTATCATCATTCAATACATTCACATAGTAAAAACCGTCGTTACCTTTTATGGCACTTGTAACTTTATTGCGTTTAAGTACATTTACTTTTGACTTTCGCATCTGTTTTACAAGCGCATCGCGTACATCAGCCGCTTTACCCGACTTTGGAAAAACCCTTCTTCCCCTTTCGGTAACGGTGGCTACACCTATGTTGTTGAAATATCGGATAATCTCCGACGGAGGAAAAGTAAAAAGAGCGGAATAAAGAAAAGTGCGGTTGGACATTACATTTTTCATTACACCTGCACTATCGGTATCATTGGTAATGTTGCATCGGCCTTTACCGGTAACAAGTATCTTGCTGCCTTCCTGTTTTTTTTGCTCTATTACCAATACACTGAAGTTTTTATCTGCGGCAGTTATAGCGGCCATCATCCCGGCTGCACCGGCACCGACAACTATGACATCATAACTTTTTTTCATTTCTTCTTGTTTTCCATCGTATAGATAGAGTGTTCTTTCCATATTTGTTCCAAATTCTGAAGCTTTTTCAACAACTCCTTATCTTTTTTTATGCCGCAGGCGGCTATCAGAGCATTGACAACGGAAAACGGAGCGGTAAGCGAATCGACAAATCCGGTAAGACCGCTTCTTGCAACAAGTACATTGTGTGCCACCTCGGTTATGGGAGCATCCATACTATCGGTTAAGGCAACGGTATATGCTCCGTTGTTTTTTGCTATTTCCATGGCGTGAACCGTCCTTCTGGAGTAACGCGGAAAGGTTATACCGATAAATGCATCGGAATTGTTTACGGATATAATCTCTTCAAAAACATCGGCCGCTCCCGGTAAGCCCACAAGATGCACATTGTCAAAAATCATACGGAAATATATGGACATGTACAATGCAACGGAATAGGAGCTTCGGATACCCAAAATATATATTCTCTTTGCGGCTGAAAGCTTATCCACAACGGTATTGAATACATCGACATCTATCATATTCATTGTTTCTCTTATGGACATAATATCCGATTTCATTACCGACATAAGCACATTATCCATATCCACCGTATCGGATATCCTGATAAGGCGCTCTGCCGAAGTGAGAGTCTGTCGGGCAACTTCCTTCATATCTCTTTGCATATCGGGAAATCCGTCATAACCCAACTCAATGGCAAATCGCACTACCGTGGACTCCGAGGTATCGGCTTCGGCAGCCAGTTTGGTTGCCGTAAGGAAAGGAGCCTTGTCGAAATTGGCCAAAATATATTCCGCTATTTTTTTCTGTCCTTTACTGAAGCCTTTTGTGTTTCTCAATCTGTCTTTAATACTCATCGTTTCACCTGTTTTCTTTATATATACCACTTATTATGAATAATTAAATATCCAATCCTGCATTTTCCCGGCCCGCAGGGGGTGAAAAAACACCTTCAGGTATTTTTGAAACCTAAAGGTGTTTACAATTCATTTTATACGGGATGGACCTTGTCCTCCATGTCGGTAAGATCCTTGTCCAGTTTATACTTTACCGCCCTTCTGTGTTCGAAAAAATCCTTTGCCACTTTGGGGAACATGGCGTATGTAAGCACATCCTCCTCCTGTTCTAAATATTCCTTCATCTCGCGCCTTGTTTCTTCCAGAGCCGGAGCAATGTCATCAGCCGGTCTGTGAGTAATGGGCTTTTCACCTTTCAGTATCTTATCTATTATTTCCTGTTTAATTGCTACGGGAGTCTTTCCGTATTTGCCCGCTACAAGGTCTTTCGATTCCTTGGGAACCATCTTGTATCTTTCGCCGGAAATGACGTTCATTACCGACTGTGTTCCCACTATCTGGCTTGTAGGTGTTACAAGCGGAGGATATCCGAAATCTTCTCTTACTCTCGGAACCTCCTTAAGCACATCCTGAAGCTGATCTTCTTTACCCGCTTCTTTCATCTGATTAACCAAATTGGAAAGCATTCCGCCCGGAACCTGATATATGAGAGTGTTGATGTCCACACCCATAACCTTGGGATTGAGCAACCCTGATTTGATATATTTTTCACGTACCGCTCTGAATATCTGTGATATTTCATTAATATCCGCTAAAACCAGACCGGTGTCATATGGCGTACCTCTGAGTGCCGCAACAATACTCTCGGTAGGCGGCTGACTGGTACCCTGTGAAAAGGGCGATAAAGCACAGTCTAAGATATCCGCTCCCGCTTCGGCCGCTTTAATATATGTCATGGATGCCGTTCCGGCGGTATAGTGGGTATGTACCTGAATAGGAAGCTTGACATGTTCCTTTAATACTTTAACCAAATCATAAGCCGTATACGGAAGCAACAGTCCCGCCATATCTTTAATACATATGGAATCGGCACCCGCTTCCACAAGATATTTGGCATCTTTTAAATACTGCTCGAAAGTATGCACAGGCGATATTGTATAACATATTGCTCCTTGTGCATGCCCGCCTTCTTTTTTGCAGGCTCTCATGGCTGTCTCGAGATTTCTCGAATCGTTCAATGCGTCGAATATCCTTATAATATCAATACCGTTTGCAACCGACTTCTGAACGAAATATTCCACAACATCATCCGCATAATGCTTGTAGCCCAAAAGGTTTTGTCCTCTTAAAAGCATCTGCAGTTTGGTATTCTTAACATTCTTCCTTATAAATCTCAACCGTTCCCACGGATCTTCATTCAAAAACCTGACGCAGGAATCAAAAGTGGCACCACCCCAACACTCCAATGAAAAATACCCTATCTTATCCAGAAGCTGTAAGGCATCTTTCATATCTTCAGTGCTCATCCTTGTCGCAATTAACGACTGATGCGCATCCCGCAAAATTGTCTCAGTGATTTGTACTCTCATCTTGAACCCTTTCTAATCCATGGACACTAAAAGCTGTCCCGTTTCCACGCTCTCTCCGTTGGATACATTAACCGATACGATAACACCGTCCTGTGCGGCAACTATATCGTTCTCCATTTTCATTGCCTCCAGTATGGCTACAGCCTGACCTTTCTTGACAGCCTGTCCTACCGATACCTTTACGCTTAAAATAGTACCGGGCATGGGAGCCTCTATTCTGACAGAGCCTGCCGTACCGGAAGATACGGTCTTTTTGGGAGCAGGAACTTCCTGCTTTACTTCTTCCTTAACTACAGGTGCAGCAACAGGCGTCGCTACGGTAACAACAGGTGCCGAAACGGCAGGTGTTCCCGTAACTTCTTCCAATTCCACTACATATTCTTTTCCGTTAACTCTTGCTATGAACTTTTTCATATATATTTCCTCCGTTTATTAAAGCGGCATATTGCCATGTTTTCTGTTAGGACGATTTTCTCTTTTTGATTTGAGCATTTCCAATGCAGTTATTACGTAAGCACGCGTAAATGCCGGATTTATGACATCATCCACATATCCTCTTTTTGCGGCTTCGTAAGGTGATGCGAATCGCTCATGATATTCTTTAATCTTTGCTTTTCTGAACTCAACGGGATTGTCGCTTTTTGCTATCTGCTCGTTGTAAATTATATTGGCGGCTCCCTCGCTGTCCATTACCGCAACACTTGCGGTGGGATAAGCAAATACAATATCGCAACCTGTAGCCTTGCTGTTCATCGCTATGTAAGCGCCGCCTATTGCCTTACCCGTGATTATATTTATCTTAGGCACATCGGCTTCCGTGAATGCATATACCATTTTTGCCGCATGCCTTATCAGTCCTTCTTTTTCCTGCAATGCATCTGCAACATAGCCCGATGTATGTGTAAAAGTAATTATCGGAATATTAAAGCAATCTAAAAGTCTTACGAACCTTGCAGCTTTATCGGCGGCATGCATATCGATACGACCTTCATTTACCGCAGGATTGTTTGCCACAATACCTACCGATTGACCGTTCATTCTTGCAAAACCCGTTATCATGGAAGCAGCGAACTCCGATTGTATTTCCATAAAGGTTGATGTATCTGTTACCGAAGTGATAACCTCTCTCATATCATATGAATCGGCTACCGTCTCATACAGATTTTCCGCAGTTCTGTCGGGAGCATCCGATACTTCAAGTTTTAAAGCTTCGGTAAGATTGTTATCGGGAAGATAGGATAAAAGCAGTTTAACCGCATTTATACAGTCATCTTCATTCTCGCAACGTATGTGCGCATTACCGCTTGATGTTGCATGTGTAGCGGCACTTCCTATCTCTTCGTCGGTTGTTTTTACTCCCGAAATACCTAAGATAGCTTCGGGGCCGTTCATATACATGCAGCTTATCTTGTCCGCCATAACAACAAAATCACTCATGGCCGTAAACAATGATGAAATACCTGCGCAGTTGCCCAGTACTACACTTATTTGAGGAATCACTCCGCTTGCCATGGACTGTTTTGTTAAAACTCCGCCGATGCCGGCAAGCACATCGGTACCTTCTTCTACTCTGGCACCGTCGGAATCCAACAAGTAAATGACAGGTACTCCCGTCTTGATAGCGCAATCGATGGTTCTTTCTATCTTCTTTGCATGCATCTCGCCTACCGAGCCGTGTAAGACCGAATAGTCCTGTGAAGCAATAAAAACGGGTCGGTTATTAATCTTACCGTACCCGCATATCACACCGTCACCGTCTGCTCTTTTTGAGGCCATGTCGAAATCCGTACTTCTTGATTGGGTAAAAGCATCGGTCTCTATGAAAGAACCCGAATCCAGCAACTTGGATATTCTGTCGGCTGCCATCTTCTTTCCTTTGGCTTTACCGTCTTCAATCCGCTGTTGACCCCTTCCAAGAGATGTTTGCTGCTTTCTTTTTCTTAATTCATCTACTTTTTCTGTCATGCTCATTTATTTACCTCTAATTCATAATATGCCATTGCAGTTGATTATATCATTTATAACAGATCTGTACAAACGAATTTTGGTAAATTATTAAGTTTATTGCCGGTTTGCTGTACAAAAAAAACAACAATAGAAATATTACGGAAAACTCGGGCTAAAACTGCCTTTCATATCCCAAATCACGCAATTCTTTTTGCGTAAGAGACCTGTATCTGCCCTTTTTAAGATCTCCCAATTGCACAGCCCCTACGGATATTCTTTGCAGTGCATATACCTTTATGCCGACTGCTTCGAACATTTTTCTTACCTGACGGTTTTTACCTTCTTTTATCGATATTTCCGCAGAGCATTTCCCGTCACTATAATTTACTATATTATTTATTTCAGCTTTCCCTGTTATATATCCCCCTATATCCACCCCGTTTTCCAACATTTCTTTTATCTCATCGGTTATATTACCCTTTGCCGAAACGGCATAGGTTTTTGTTACCTCATTTTTAGGATGCATCAGATAATTTGCAAAGTCACCGTCATTGGTCATGAATAGGAGACCGGAGGAATCGTAATCCAATCTTCCTACGGGATAAACTCTTTCCTCGATATTGTTAAAAAAGTCCGCAACGGTTTTCCTGCCGAACTTATCTGACATGGAGGTTATAACCATATTAGGTTTATTGAATACGAAATACAGTTTTTTTGTTTCTGTCTTTAAAAGTTTTCCGTTAACCCTTACTTCATCGGAATCGTCCACCATTACAATATCCCGTACAATCTTGCCGTTTACCGATACCGAGCCGTTGAAGATAAGTTCTTCCGCCGCTCTTCTGGATGCATAACCGCATAAAGCAATATATTTTTGTAAACGCATTTTTTCCACGGATTTTCTTATTCCGATACTTCGGTTACTTCGGTTTCCTCTGTATCCGTCACCTCTTCATCATCAAAACTGTCCAGCGGAATCAAATCATCCAAAGAAGACACATCAAAGGCTCTGTAGAACTCTTCTGCGGGCTTGTATAACACCGGTCTTCCCGGAGCTTCCAGTCTTCCCGCTTCGATTACCAGACCTCTTTCCAGTAATGTCTTTAACGGACTGTCGGAATTGCCTCTTATACTTTCTATCTTTGCTCTGGTAGCTTCTTTGTTATATGCGATTATTGCCAGAGTCTCATATGCCGCTCTGGACAATGTATCGGTCCTCTTCTTTTCAAACAGCTGACGGACTGCGGGAAAATATATCGGGTTGGTGCACATCTGGTAAGAGTCTTCTATCTGTCTTATCAGAATGCCGGACTTAATGTCTTTTAAATAGGTTATATGCTCATCAATTATCTTTTTTATCTCTTTTTTATCGGTCTCCAGTATCTGTTCCAATTTGGTTAAGGGCACCGGCTCACCGTTAGCATAAAGCATTGCGGTTATCTGGTTTATAATGTACTCTTTATCCATATCTTACTCCCAATCGTATATTTCCTGTATATTATCCGGATAGCTTAATGTTTCGGTTCCTTCCACGATTATATCTTCAAAAGGTCTTTTTTGTTTAAGTGTGGCTTTTTTCTGAGTTGACAAAACTAAAATGGAGAGAAAATCCGTTATCAGTTGCGCATTGGATACCGAGTTATCTTTAAATCGGGTAAAAAAACTTATCCTCTTTTCCTTAAAGAGCACATCGATTATCTTCCTGATGGATTTTATGAGCGATATTTTCTCTTTTTTTACAATCTCTTTTATATTCTCCGCTTTCAGATTTCTTTTATCAATCTGCCTTTGCATGGTTTCCCGATAAATCATTACCAGCATGCTTTTGCAAAGTGTATAGGTTTTTTCCGATTCTCCGAAGTCTTCCGTGGAGGCAAAGGAATGCAAACTCTTCTGCCCTTCTTCATGTAATTCTCTGAACCGCTCTCCCGCTTTCTTTATCTTCTTATACTCGATAAGCTGTCTTATCAAATCGGTCTCGCTGTCAACCTCATCTTCTTTTGCCTTAGGAAGCATGGATCTGGATTTTATATGCAACAATGTGGCGGCAATAACCAGAAAATCGCTTGCTATATCCATATCCAGCTGTTGCATAGCCATAAGATAATCCAGATACTGTTCGGTTATTATACTTATTTTTATGTCGTAAATACTCATCTTATTCTCATCGATAAGATGTAACAGAAGATCCAGCGGTCCTTCAAAGTTTTCCAGTTTTAACTGATATCCTACTCCCAATTTACCTTCATGGCCTTTCTTACCATAGTCATAGTTTCATCCGTCTTTATTTTAGCGTTGGCATTGCCCTTTTCCAATATTTCTTTCATAAGCTTGGGTTTCCCCGCAATCTCTCTTCTTCTTTCCTGTATCGGGCGTAAGAACTCCGATACCTTTCCGTATAAGTTCTTCTTGCAGGCAACACATCCTATCTCGCCTTTTTTACAGGACTCACAGATGGAAGCAACTTCCGCCTGATTGAAGACCTTATGAAAGGCATATACCGAACATATTTCCGGATGTCCGGGATCGGTCTTTCTTATACGTGCGGGATCGGTAACCATGCTCATGATTTTAGCTCTCAATACATCATCTTCCTCTTTAAGCAGTATGGTATTATCATAACTTTTACTCATTTTTCTTCCGTCCAGCCCCGGCAGCACCTTTGCTTTTGTAAGCAGAGCTTTAGGTTCGGGGAATACCTCACCGTACATATAGTTGAATCTTCGTGCTATTTCTCTGGTTATTTCCAGATGTGCAAGCTGGTCTTCACCTACCGGTACACCCTCCGCCCTGTAAATGAGAATATCCGCAGCCATAAGACAGGGATAACCTAAAAAGCCGTACGTCCTTATATCCTTCTCGGCAAGCTGACTCAACTGATCTTTGTATGTAGGACACCGCTCCAGCCAGGATAACGGTGTAATCATGGATAAAAGCAGATGCAGTTCTGCATGGTCCTGGTTTTTCGATTGTAAAAATATGTTACATTTATCGGAATCCAGTCCCGATGCGTATAAGTCCATAACAACTTCCTTAATATTGGCAATATAGTTATCGGTATCTTCATAACCGGTAGTCAGCGAATGCCAGTCAGCTATAAAAAAGTAGCAGTCATATTTATTCTGCAAATTGAGCCAGTTTTCCACCGCTCCGAAATAGTTTCCCAAATGCAGTGAGCCCGTACTTCTTGTTCCGCTTAATACAACCTTCTTTTTCATAAAAACCTCCTAGTAAAATAGTCCTACAAACCAATTTGCCACAAACAAAAACGCTTTTGTTATGGGTGAAGCGATTAAATCCAACACATTCGCAAACTGTGACCGGAATATAAAGAAAACAACTAAAAATATCATTCCCACAATTCTTTCGTATCTCATTACACTGAAATAGTATTTGTCGGGCAGTATACCGAACAATATCCTCGATCCGTCAAACGGCGGAACCGGTATGAGGTTAAACAGTGCAAGAAAAACATTTGCCTGAAAAAGCAAATAAAAGAAAGTATATGTAATTCTTAAAAAAACGGTAAATTCCACCCCGTGCAAATTCACCGCCTGTTCAATCAAAGCAACCGGAAAAGCCGCTCCGAAAGATATCAGCAGATTTGTGAGAGGTCCGGCAAGTCCCACTAACGCCATGCCGTTTTTAGGGTCTTTGAAATTCATGGGATTGACCGGAACGGGTTTTGCCCACCCCACTCTGGCAATTACCATCATTATCGCACCCATAGGGTCTAAGTGTTTCAAAGGATTCAATGTTAAACGACCGGCATCTCTTGCGGTGGTATCTCCCAATTTTAACGCCATAAGGCCGTGCGCACACTCATGAAGGGTAAGCGATATAAGCATTACCGGAATCATATACAACATGGTTATTAACGTGTTTAAAAGGCCTTGCCACATATAATTAACACCTTTTCCTTTTACCGATTATACATTTTAAGATTTAATATGTAAAGATATATCCCTATTTTGATATTATGCTTAGACAGCTTAAACTGCCTATACTTAACCTGTTTTAACTATCGCTTGGAAACAGATTACGTTTTTGAATATTGGAAATTAAGTAGAATCTTTGCTTGATGAACATATAGATCGGCTTTGCACTGTTCGCTAATTTGCTTTATTTGTTATCGTGTAACAGTACTCATACTCCAAACCCAATACATTTTTCTCCTTTGAATATTTTGCAGTATTATCGGATGGTACAAAATATCGCTCCAAGTATTTAACCAGTTGCGTAATATCGGTATCACTTTTTGTCTCTATTGTTATAGCCTCTATGTATTCGTTTTTAAACTGTTTCAGCTTATACCTATCATTATACCCTGCATATGTAAAATATATAGTGTCATACCCGTCAGGTTCATAATCAGTTATTTTAACTTCATTACCGTACTTATCCAGTGAACTTACGATTCCTTTTCCTTGCTTTTCATAATCCTCCCGCCTATATTTATACTCTTCCGGTACAAAGTCTTCCGGCAATTCATAATAACCTATTACTTTGAAACCCATATACAATAATTCATCGGGCTTTTCTCTAAACATTCTATCTTCCGAAAGGAACAACACATGATAATCTATACTGCGATAATTGCGAGTAGATTCATGTAGTGTCACAGGTAATATAGCATATCCTTTTACGTAAACATTATTCCGACGAGACATAGATTTTATGTCTTCTTCCCTTACTTTTACCAAATCTTTATCAGTATAATTAGTATAAAACGTTATCTCGGTGCCTTCTTTCATACCCTTTATTTCCCTTAACCCGGTAATTGCTTGGTGGTAGTATGGGAATTGGCGGTTCTGTTCTTCGCAATATTCTAAACTATCACTGAAAAAATGAGTAGTGCCACCGAAATTCAAACCGTATCTTGGAGCCCGGTACGGAGGATAGTCGTTTATGTTAATGCCTTTTCTACCGGTACTGAGAATAATGTCGGTTATATACTGTGAATATTGGTCATACTCATTAATCAATGCATCACCATATATATGTGACATTTCAAGGTTTTCTTTCCCGTCAATACGGGAAATAGTTATTACCGTCTTTTCAAAATCGGTATCCTCTTCAAGAATGATAGGCTCTATACCCACCGTATTTACAAACATATATGAATAAACTTCATTAAATCTGTTTATCCTTTTTGCGTATTGAGAAATTACATTTATATCTGCAAAATATTCGGAAAGAAAATATGAGAACTTTACAAGGTCCGCCTGCTCATTTACATCAATCTCCATGCAATCAATATGGGCAGATATATCTTCCTGTTCTCCCCGAACTACATTACTTAATCCCGCATAAGATAAATATATAGTATCAGGCTCTCTATTTGATTTTCTGTCCTGCTTTACTTCATACTCTCCTATTATAGTGAAATATGCTAAACCGTTTTTGTCAGGATTTAATAGATAAAACATCTTATCTTTATCCGCAAGTTCTTTGTTAATATGTTTTCCGAAAGTCGAGGGAATAATAGCATAATGCTTATAATCCTTTAATAACAAATCAGCGGTGCAACCTTCATAAAGCTCTATCTTACTACCCTCTTTATCGGAAATTATACCGCTTAATGCGGTTATACCTTTGCAGTACTTTATTGAATCTATAGCAGCCTTAACTTCGCTACTATCAGCATTTAGCAAAATATCTTCATAGTTACGTAAACTTATGCCCGTATCACTTAAGTCGTACTTAATTGTAGATATGTTAAGACCGACAATCTCTTCTTTATACAGCTGTCTGTTGTCTAATATAGCCTTGGAATACCTATAAGGCATGTTTAGAGGTTCTTTACCGTCCGACCTTTTTACTACAATATCGCTATTAAAGGTCGTAACATTGAAAGGAGCTATAAAGTTTAAAAGAGTGCCACGTAAAATATACAGCAATGCACCTACAGCAAGCACAACTGTTATAATAATAACTAAGATTTTTCCTATCTTTTTTTTGTTCTCCATACAACTTATTACCAATCAAAAAATAAATTGCATCCCCTATTTCTCCCAATCCACTCCGAACCAGGAAAGGATAGAGCGCCACAACAATGTCCAGAAACCCGCTTTTTCCATATCCTCTGCAGTGTATACCGGTATTTCGCCCAACACTTCGCCGTTAAGGGAGTATACCACCTTACCTATTTCGGTATCTTTTTCCACCGGTGCTTCCAAAGTAGCCGCATTGTATACTATCTCTTTGGATATCTCGGGTATTTCGGTTTTCTTCAATAAAAACCTCAAAGTTCCCTTAGCATAGGTCTCCACGGTCTTTTCAATGCCTTTTCTGACTTCAATGGACCCTACCGTCTGCATATCGTCTCGGGTATCGGTAAACATAAAATTGGCAAATCCGTAGTCCAAAAGGAAAGCCGTTTCCGCTACCCTGTGGTTATTGTCCGGCTCTCCCGTAACAATGGCAATAAGACTGAGTTCCCCCTTCTCGGCAGTACCCACAAGACAGTATCCCGCAGCAGTGGTAAAGCCGGTTTTCAATCCTGTCGCTCCGTCATAGTAATTCAAAAGGTTATTCCTGTTAACCATATATTGATAATCTCTGTGATCTTTGTCGCGAAAATCCCTTTCCAGTGTGGTACTGAACCTGAATATATCGGGATATTCCGTTACAAGCGCTCTGCAAATGACAGACAAATCCTTAACGGTACTGTAATGCCCCACGTCGGTTAATCCCGTGCAGTCTCTGTAATAGGTATCCATCATACCCAGTTCTACGGCCTTTTGATTCATTCTGTTTACAAAGTCACCCTGAGAGCCGGCAACAGCCTCGGCAACCGCAACGGTAGCATCATTAGCCGATCGTACTTCAATAGCGTACAGCATTTCCTCTAAAGTGAATTCTTCACCCAGATTGAGATAGACCGAAGAACCTTCCACTCCGTGTGCCTTAGCGGAGGCTTTAACAACCGTATCGTAGGATATCTCCTTGTTTGCAATGGCCTGCATAACAAGATAAACCGACATAATCTTTGTAAGACTGGCAATGGGTATCTGTTTATTTTCCTCTTTCGAGTAAAGAATCTTTCCGGTATTGACTTCCAGCAAAATAGCGCTTGTCGCCTGTAAATCGTTCAACGAAGCTTTTGAATATATAGCGGAAACTTCATGCTTACTATAGGAATCTTTTGAAGCCTGTACCGGAAGCATTAAAAGCAGAAGAGATATTAAAACAAATATTGATACTGTTCTTTTTTTCAAGGCATTGCCCTCCTTATCTTTTGTGACACATAGATTATACCATTGCTGTATACTGTCAAACAACAATTATTATTGTTATTTAACACTATTACGGATAAAATATACACATGGTTAAGATACATAAGAAAAAAAATAAAGGGTATATATTGCCGACATTGATAACTTTATGTATAGTATTGCAGCTTTCCGCTTGCAATAAAAACAGTCCGTCACCCTACCCTACAACAACCGTCTTACCTTCCGCTACCGCTAAGCCTACCCAATCTGAAGTTGCGGAACAGACGGATTTTGTACAACTGGACATGCTTATGCAGTATCAGCACGGTGTTCAGGTCCTGCCGGCTATATATGACACCCGTTCAATCACATTAGAAGCATCGGACGGCTATCAAGTAAAATTGTATTTAATACAGGTAAATGGACAGGAATATCCGGTATATAACGGAAGAGAGAATGAAACACTAAACAGCCCTCTTATCGCAATACCCGATACTGAAGGAAAGCAATATCTTTTATGCAACCAGCACAAGATATATCTTGTGGATTTGTCCGTTCCCGTTATGGATATACTTTTGTCGGAATCGGATGAGACTACCACTTACAGATACTCATTGGAGAATAACAGGGCTAACGGTCTTTACTGGGGTACAAAGCCGGTATTGTCGGAAGACGGACGCTTTCTTCTTTATCTGACCAACAGAAGAAACAACGGAAAAACAAATGATATCCGGTTATATGACTTTGAAAGCAAAGAAGATGTCCTACTGGCAAAGGACGCTTATTACAACCGGGCATACATATCCGATACCACTGTTTTTTACACTTGTAATGACATGTTGTGCAGAATAGAGATACCATCCAAGGTAAAAGCGACCGTGTCGGTTTCGGTATCTCCTAACGGTCATTTTTGCTATCCCTACTATATTTACACTGCCGATTACTATCAAAAATATGAGATTTTGAACATATTATCACTGAATGTGGAAAAAGGATCTCTCGGGATAGAAAAATCGGCATTGAAGATTGTGCCGATGAAAACCGATACCGATTACATTGCAGCCGTTCTTTTACTCAACCGCAACAATGTAACTTTATCCTTTATTGATATAAAGACAAACAAATTACTTAAAACCTTTGTATTAAGCGACTCATTCAGAGTGGTGTATACTCAATGGATTGATGATAATACGTTTCTTGTAAGCGGATATGAGGGAGGAGATAATGAGAAAACATACTTACTTTCGTACTAAATACATAACCGTAGTCCTTCTTATACTGCTCTTTCCCCTGCTTACTGTTTTATCGGCTTCCGACTATGACAGAGCGTTTGTACAGAAAACCGCCGACAACCTGTCAATACAGGCACTCTCTCCGTACAAGAACTCCCAGGGCATCGAATACTGGCCTTTTTGCACCAGCAAAAATAACCAGCCGAGATATGTATCGGGTACAAATCCTCATCAGGGTACCGATTTAACAATTAATGTGGGAGAATACATATACCCTATATATGACGGTGAAATAGTTTACATTAAAAAAGACACATCGGCACAGTTGGGTCATATTGTGGTTAAATCGGATATAGGATATGAAGAGCCTGTATATATAGAATACCTTCATGTGATACCCGTCCAAGGTTTGGATGAAAACGATTATGTCTATACTTCCATTCCCATTGCCACAATTGATGAATATAACAGGTATGATTCACATCTTCACATAGGAAGAGTGAATGAAGACAGAACATTACATTATCAACTCTATGATCTTTTTTCCGATGTTTTAAGATGGAACAACGGCTCCGATTTGGATGTGTTCAGTTATCCTCTTTTCAATGATGAAACCAATATCTTTTCCGTCACCGCTTATGTATCGTCCGATACGGAAAACCTTGATTATTACGGCGGTTACGGACGTTTCTCCCTGAAATATATAACTTTTCATTATTCGGTAAATAACAGCACCTGGAAAAGTTTTAACATAGCAGAGCATGATAATGACTTCAGGTATTCATTCAACATAAAAGATATGACAGGTTCTAAAAGTAAGGATATTGTAAGGTACTATATAACCGCAACAAGGGATAATCAGAGTAATACCGATACCACATTCAAAGATGCACCGTATACGGTAGCATACTACCCCGCATACTATGCACATCCGTCGCCTGCCCTTACAAAGGAGCAGGCGGATAAAATTGCTTTATCTCTAACAATTAAATAGTTTCTTTGGCAAACTCTCTGTAATACAGTTCGTGATACAGACCTTTTTTAGCCAACAGCTCCGCATGAGTACCCTGTTCCGCTACATAACCGTCTTTTATATAACATATACGGTCGGCATTCATGATGGTGGAAAGCCTATGCGCTATTACAAGTGATGTTTTGGTTTTGATAAGTCTGTCCAGCGCATCCTGAATCATTTTTTCCGATTCGCTGTCCAAAGAGGATGTAGCTTCGTCAAGAAGTAAAATGGAAGGATTTTTAATTATAGCCCTTGCAATGGCAATCCTTTGCCTTTGTCCGCCCGATAACCTTATTCCCCTCTCTCCGACATAAGTTTCATATCCGTTCGGTTGAGCAAGTATAAAGTCATGAGCATTTGCCAGCATAGCCGCATTAACAATCTCTTCTTCAGTAGCATCAGGTTTACCGTATTTGATATTCTCGGTTATGGTACCGTTGAAGATATATGCGTCCTGCGGAACATACCCTATGCTCTCTCTCAACTGCTCTAAAGTGTAATCTTTATAGGCTTTACCGTTAATCTGCATCTTACCTTCATCAATCTTAAAAAGACCTAAGATAAGTTTTGCAATAGTACTCTTGCCGCCTCCGCTGTCACCTACCAATGCCAGTGTCTTGCCCTGCTCAATATCCAGACTTAAACCGGATATGCGGAAGTTATTTTCCTCTTTCTCTTCATTATCTCTAATCTCATACGCAAAATCCACTTTTGACATCTCTATACCCATATCGGTACCCGTACCTTCGATGTCATATAATTCAGGCTCTTTAGGTTCATCATACAACTCTTTCAATCTGTTGGAGCCTGCAAAAGCTTTTTGTAAATTGGGTAATGCAGTTATAAGAATGGATACCGACCAGCCAATTCCGGTACTGGTGGATATAGCCATATAATTTCCCGCTTCCAGAGTACCGTTAATGATGAATAAAGCGCCTAATATAGTGCTTAAATAGTGCGAAAAGTTCCATATGATGGTATTCAGCCCTCTTTGCAGAGTATAGGTTTTTGCCGCCTTCCATCCGCTGTCAAAACTGTCCTGAACACTCTTTTCAAAACGTGAACGAAGAAAAGTACTCAAGGAAAACATTCTTGCTACCGTAAAGCCGGTAACCACTTCGGAAGCCTGTTTACTTAATGACGCTTTGTCTTTTAAAATATTTTTATGCTTTTCTCTTAACGGTTTAATAAACAGAACATTCAAAACACCGGTAAAAACGGAGAAGCCTAAGAGAATTGCTCCGAACCGTAAATCCAACAGCAGCGCAAAAGGTATTCTCATTAATAGAACAATGGCAGACTCAAATATATGCTCGAATTCGACAAATACCGTTATTACACTCTGGGTATCGGCATTAAATCTGGAAACAAGATCTCCGCTGTGAGTAGCCTTAAAGTAGGAAGAAGGTAGCTTCTGAACCTCTTTGAATGTCATCATCCTTATATCCCGCAATATATCTTCCTTTACTTTATTGTGCAGATGGAAGAATACACAAAAGAGTATGCTGCTGACAATACTTGCAGAAAAGACCAGTATAAGCAATAATACATTTTCTTTTTCTTTATACACGAAGAAATCCGTAAGCAGCTTAAGCGCATAAGAGAAGGTCATATCCACAAGACTGCCTATTATACTCCATGCCGCTAACAAAACAGAATATCTGCCTTTATTTTTCCCCATCAAACGGAAAATGAACTTCATATCCTTAAGCATTGTGTGCCTCCTCTTCTACCAACTGTCTTTCGTATAATTCCGCATATCGCTTTTTCTTCCTGATAAGTTCCTCATGGGTTCCCTGTTCTTTAACGGTACCGTCTTCAAGAAGAATAATGCAATCGGAATCTATAATGGTAGTTAATCTATGAGCAATAACTAAAACCGAACGTCCTTTTTTTAAGTTTTCTATGGATTTCTCCACATAGTACTCGGATTTGGTATCCAAGGCACTTGTAGGTTCGTCTAACATTATCAAAGGTGCATCTTTAAGAAGAGCCCTGGCTACCGCTATTCTCTGCTTCTGACCGCCTGATACTTTTGCTCCTCGTTCTCCGACATCTTTAACCAGTTTGTCTATATATGCCTTTTTGGATGCATCTTCCACCATTTCATCGGTAGCTTCCAAATTACCCATCTTTATGTTATTGATAATGTCATCATCAAACAGGTATACATCCTGAGTTACAACGGTCATATATTTTCTCAACGCTTTTAAGTTCCAGGACCTGATACTATGACCGAAAACATATATTTCTCCTGTAAAATTCTCATAATATCCGCAGATAAGCTTGAATATGGTACTTTTACCGCTTCCGCTCACTCCGCACAATGCTAATCTGGAGTTTTTATGCAATTTGAAACTGACATCCTTAAGTAAAGGTATGTCTTCATGATAGGAGAAACCGACATTTTTGAACTCCACTATGATATCCGAGTCTTGGGTACCGAAATCCTCACCATCACTTCGTTCTTCTTTTGTTTCAAGAAATTTAAAATATCTTTCCGCAGTACCGGTATAACCTACTATATCCGCCCATCCCATACCGGTAGTTCTGAAGGTTTGTATGAGAGGCCAAAGCAGATTGCTGAATATTACATACTGCCCTATCGTCAATTCGTTTCTTGCAATAAAAAACATTGATGCAAACATGCAAACACCTTGCGGAATAAGCATCATTAAGACAGTAAGCGCTCTGTTCTTGGTCATAACAAAACTGTCTTTATACGATTCCTCCGCTATATCCTGACAAGACTGCTGAACCTTTGCCGTATGAGATTTGTGCATGTTAAATGATTTATATATATCGTTACCTTCAACAAAATCCCGGATATATGAGTTCAATACGGCCGTATATTCCTGTATCTTATTCTTTACTTCCCTTAAAGGCTTGGAGGCTTTATCAATTAGATACATTATTAAAGGGATTACGGTTAAGGAAAATACGGTCAGTTTCCAGTTAATCCTGACAAGAAAAAACATGGAAAGTATAAAGGATACGGGATTGTAGGAAAGAAATCCCGCTACCGTATTACCCATGAATGTCTTTATCTTTTCCACATCGTCTACCAATGTGCTT